>JAABUT010000760.1_pt1 | contig 44633 bp, 43 predicted proteins | sample 5559281 | NCBI WGS metagenome assembly JAABUT01 (sample SAMN10711880, study PRJNA513359) | rock metagenome | isolation source: Antarctica rocks | place: Antarctica: Victoria Land, Ricker Hills nord | collected 2016-01-04
CCTTACGGGCCACCGCGACGACGTCCTCGCGGAACTCTCTCGGATACGGCCTCGGCATGATCGGCATCCTCCCAGCGAGGCCACGGCCTCACAGGTAGATGTCAACCGAACCCTGGGCAGACCCGAACGGGCCCGGAACTGGTCTCCCGGCCTGGCGGCTAGGACGCCTTGAGGCGCAAGTCAGAGCGTCTGCGACAGGGCCTTGAGCGGCATCTTCAGCTCCTGCAGCATCGCCAGGTCGTCGCTCGCCGGCCGGCCTAGGGTGGTCAGGTAGTTGCCGACGATGACGGCGTTGATGCCGCCGAGCATCCCGTCCCGGGCCAGATCGCCGAGGGTGATCTCCCGGCCGCCAGCGAACCGCAGTATGGTGCGGGGCAGGGCGAGCCGGAAGGTCGCCACCGCCCGCAGCGCGTCGTCGGCGTCCATCACCGGCAGGTCCCCGAACGGCGTGCCGGGCCGCGGGTTGAGGAAGTTCAGCGGCACCTCGTCCGGTGACAGCGCGGCCAGCTGAGTGGCAAACTCGGCCCGCTGCTCCAGGCTCTCGCCCATGCCGAGGATGCCGCCGCAGCAGACCTCCATGCCGGCCGCGCGGACCCGCTCCAAGGTCGTCCAGCGCTCCTCCCAGGTGTGGGTGCTGACGACCTGAGGGAAGTACGAGCGGACCGTCTCGAGGTTGTGGTTGTAGCGGTGCACGCCCATGGCGGCGAGGTCGTCGACCTGCTCCTGGCTCAGCATTCCGAGTGAGCAGGCCACCTGGATGTCGACCGCCGCCCGGATGGCGGCGACGCCGGCCCGGACCTGGTCCATCAGCTTCTGGTCGGGCCCGCGTACCGCAGCCACGATGCAGAACTCGGTTACGCCGGCGGCCGCCGTCTCGACCGCGGCCTGAACCAGCGACGGGATGTCGAGCCAGGCGGCCCGCACGGGAGAGGCGAACAGCCCCGACTGCGAGCAGAAGTGGCAGTCCTCGGGGCAGCCGCCGGTCTTCACGCTGACGATGCCCTCCACCTCGACCTCGTCGCCACAGTGCCGCAGCCGCACCTCGTGGGCCAGCGCCAACAGGTCGGGTAGCAGCGCGTCCGGCAGCTGCAGGCAGGCCAGCGCCTGCGCCTGCGTCAGCCCGATCCCGCGGTCGAGCACTTGCTCGCGCGCGCTCTCCAGGACTTCCTCGAACTTCACGCTCCTGCCGCCGTCGGTCATGCTCGTCACGCCTCCTTCCCCCTTTCGCCACGTGCAGCGGTTGCATGCGTCCATCGCCCCGACGGCCCAAGAGTCGAGACGATCTTTAGCGCTATGGCAGCGTACGCAGCACAGAGCTCATCGACGCTGCGCGGGCCATCCGCGCGATACCAGATGGCAACGCCCATGCCCATCTGCAGGATCGCGTAGGCGGCGAGTTGCGTATCGGGAACGCCGAGGGACCTCTCGCGCTGTCCACGCGCGAGGATGGCGATCAGCTCTTCGGCGTAAGCATCCCGGCGGGACACGACGTGCTGGTACCGCTCGGCGGTCAGACCCTGGAGGTTGCCGTTGACCAGGGCCGCCTGCGTGCTGTGCGTCGCGTGGAAGCGCACGTGTGACGCGACGAACGCAACCAGCTGATCGGCCGGATTACTCCCCTGCGCCAGCGAGCCTTGGGCGGCGGCCCACCCCGCCTCCAGCGCGTCGAGTGCCGTGACGGCAAGATCCCAGAGCAGGTCCTGCTTGGAGGAGAAGTGGTTGTAGAGGCTGGACGCTTTAATGCCCACGTCGGCCGCGATGGCACGCATCGTGGCGCCCTCATACCCGATCCGGGCGAAGTGCCGGAGGGCCACGTCACGAATCACACCTTCCGTGACGTCGTAACCCGAGGTCGTCGTCGACACCTCCTCAGGTCGCAGCAGGCCGAAAGCGCGCCAGCTCGCGCTTGGCCAGGGACATCTTGTGCACCTCGTCCGGACCGTCGGCAATGCGCAGCATCCGCGCCTGCGCGTACAGCTCCGCCAGCGGCGTGTCCTGGCTGACGCCCGCCCCGCCGAAGGCCTGAATGGCCTTGTCGATCACCCAGGTCGCCATCGCAGGAGCGGCGACCTTGATGGCTGAGATCTCGACGGCCGCGCCGCGGTTGCCCACAGTGTCCATCAGCCAGGCCGTCTTCAGCACCAGGAGGCGGACCTGCTCGATCCGGATCCGCGCCTCCGCCACCCAATCCTGGAAGACCCCCTGCTCGGCGATCGGCTTCCCGAACGGGGTGCGCTGGTAGGCGCGGTCGCACATGAGGTCGAAGGCCCGTTCGGCCATACCGATCAGGCGCATGGCGTGGTGGATCCGGCCGGGGCCCAGGCGCGCCTGGGCGATGGAAAAGCCGCCGTGCAACTCTCCCAGCAGGTTCTCTCGCGGGACCCGGACGCCGTCGTAGTGGATGACGGCGTGGCCGCCGTGGCCGCCGTCGCTGAACCCGAAGACGCTGGTGGATCGCTCGATCTTCACGCCCTCGGTCTCGAGGGGTACAACGACCATGCTGTGCCGGGCGTGCCGAGCGCCGTCAGGGGCCGACAGGCCCATGACGATCGCGACTTTGCACCGTGGACTCATGGCCCCGCTCGACCACCACTTGCGCCCGGACAAGACGAACTCGTCGCCGTCCACGTCTATCCGGGTCGCGATGTTGTTGGCATCGGAGCTTGCGACCGCGGGCTCCGTCATCGAGTACACCGACCGGATCTCACCGTCCAGGAGAGGGGTGAGCCACCGGTCCTGAATGTCGCGACTGGCGAAGTGCGCCAGGATCTCCATGTTGCCTGTGTCCGGGGCGGAGCAGTTCATCGCCTCCGGCGCCATCCAGGGGCTTCGGCCCGAGATCTCAGCCAGCGGCGCGTACTCGACGTTGGTGAGCCCAGGGCCTTGCTCGTCACCGGGCAGGAACAGGTTCCACAAATTCCGGCGACGCGCCTCCTTCTTGAGCTCCTCCATGACAGGCGGAGCGTCCCAGGGGCCGACGGTCTGGCGCTGCGCGCCGTACACCGGTTCGGCCGGGATCACCAGCTCGTCCACCAGCTCCCGAACCCCGGTCCTCAGCTCCTCGGTCTTCTCGCTGAACGCGAACTCCATGACCACTCCTGTCCTTGCCGCCGACGGCAGACTAACGTACGTTCGTTAGTCACAATGGCCCAGAACTACGAGCACTGTCAACTTCGGTACTCGACCTTCGAAGGAGAGTCACATGGCTAACCTCACCGCGGACTTCGGCGGCCGGACGGTGGTCGTCACCGGAGCTGCCCGGGGCATCGGCTTGGAACTCGCGCGCGCGTTTTCGGAGGCCGGGGCGACGACGTACCTGACGGACGTGGACAAAGCAGAGGCCGCCGCCGCGGCAGCCGGCACAAAACTCCGCCCGCTCGCCGTCGACGTCACCAGGTCGGACGAGGTTGCCCGCTGCGTCGAGCAGGTCATCGGTGAGACAGGGCGCATCGACATCCTGGTGAACAACGCCGGCATCCTCCGTGACGGGGTTCTGTGGAAGCTTTCGGACGACGACTGGGACCGGGTCCTGGCGGTGCACGCCGGGGGGACGTTCCGCATGACCCGCGAGTGCGTCCCCCACTTCCGGCAGCAGTCCTACGGCCGCGTCGTGAATGTGACGTCGTACTCCGGCCTGCACGGCAACGTGGGCCAGGCCAACTACGCGACCGCCAAAGCGGGCATCATCGGCTTCACGCGGACAACAGCCAAGGAGCTCGCCCGCTTCGGCATCACCGTCAATGCCATCTCCCCCAACGCCGAGACGCGCATGGTGTCCGGCATCCCGGCAACCAAGCTGGCAGAGCTCAGCGCCGCCATCCCGATGGGGCGCTTCGCTCAGCCGGCCGAGATGTGGCCGGCCGTGGCCTTCCTCGCCTCCGAGGAAGCCGGATACATCACAGGTGTCGTGCTGCCCGTCGACGGCGGCCTGTCGATCTGAGATCAGCCCGGGAACGACCGGGCCGTGCAGCCGCCGTCGACAACGAGGATCGAGCCGTTGCAATACGACCCGTCTCCACTGGCGAAGAACAGGTTTGCGGTGGCGATCTCCTCCGGCTGCGCCGCCCGGCCGATCGGGGACAGCGCGTACTTCACCTCCGGGATGTCGAAGTTGCTCACGACTGCCTTGATCATCGGCGTGTCAACGAACCCGGGGCAGACGCAGTTGGAACGGATGCCGTCCTTGATGTAGGTGATCGCCAAGGATCTCGTGAGGTTCACGACGGCACCCTTGGCAGCCGTGTAGGTGTGGCCGTCGTACAGCCCAGAGACACCGCCCATGCTGCCGACCATGACGATGCTCCCCGCGCCGCGCTCACGCATCAAGGGGATCACGCGCCGAGTCACGAAGAAGTAGGAGTCCAAATCGATCGCCATGACCCGGCGCCAGTCCTCGGGGGTGGTGTCTGCAAGCGCCGCCATAGTCCCGGGGAACTCCTGCCCGAAGGACCAGCCGACACCGGCGTTGTTGACCAGGATGTCGACGCCGCCATAAGCCGCGACAGCGGCATCCACCAGCGCAGCCGCTCCGTCATCCGTCGACAGGTCCGCGGCAACAACGATGCCCTTACCTCCCTCAGCCTCGATGGACGCCTGTGCGGCGTCTAGCGTTGACTGAGTGCGCGCGCAACCCACGACGGTCGCGCCCTCACGGGCGAACAACTGGTACGTCGCCAGCCCGATACCGGTGCTCGCACCAGTGATCACTGCGATTTTGCCTTCCAAACGACCCATTGCTGACCTCCGTGAGCTTGTGGGACCCGCGCGACACGGGTATTGACTAGGGCGTGACCTGGACTTTGAGCGACGTGTCCTTGTCCAGCTGGGCGCGGAAGGCGTCGTCGATCCTGTCGAGGGAGAAGGTGTGCGTCACCACCGGCTCTGCCGCTACGCGGCCGGCAGCAAGCAGCGACACGACCTGGCCGAACTCGCCGTGGTACGCGAACGTCCCGGACACGTCGAGCTCCTTCTGCACGATCATGTTGGCATCGATCGCGACGTCCGCCTCGTAAAGGGCGGCGATGCGCAACCGCCCCTTTGTGCGAGTCATGGCGACTGCCGCTGCGAGAAGTGCCGGCACACCGGACGCCTCCACCACGATGTCTGCGCGCGCACCGACGTCGTACGCGCCGGGTCCCGTGACATCCCGGACGGCCTGGAGTACGTCGCCGTCGCGTCCGTCGATCACGAGATCCGCCCCCAGCTGCTTCGCCAAAGCCAGGCGGGTCGGGGCGATGTCGACACCGACGACACGTCCCGCGCCGAGCGTCTTGAGCATCTGCACCACGTTGAGCCCGATGCTCCCGAGACCGAGCACGATGCACGTGTCCGTAGGCCCTGGCGCCGCCATCCGTGCGGCGTGCAACGCCACCGACAGCGGTTCGACCAAGGCCCCCGCTACGTCGCTGACCGCTTCCGGCAGCAGGTGGACGTTGCCGCCGAGAATCGCGGACGGCACCCGGACGTACTCAGCGAAGGCACCCGGCAGCCCGTAGGCGATGCTCGCTGACAGGCCGGTCTCGCACACGTGCGGGTGCCCCTCCAGGCATCGAGCGCAGCGGCCGCACGCCGACAGCGGCACGGCGGTCACCCGCTCCCCTACGGCGATGCCGGTGACCCGCGAGCCGACCTCGACCACCTCGCCGCTGAACTCATGGCCCATCACCTGGCCCGGTACGACGAAAGAGCCATGCAGGTAGGAGTGCAGGTCGGAGCCGCAGATGCCAGCCACGCTGACTTTGACCACGATGTCGGTTTCACCGGCGATGGGGTCAGGCAGGTCCTCCATCTCCAGCTTCTCGGGAGCTCGGAAGACGGCGGCTCTCATGCACAACCTCCTGGCCTGACCCGCGTGGAGGACGCGGTCACGGGTGGGTAATCCTCGCCGCGGGCGCAGCGGCGTGCGTGGGCTTTGAGCGTGACGCACGTTACAGAACCACCCAACACATCGGATGTCTTCACCAGCCAATTGTGACTCTTTCGTAACCTACCTGGCACTGCGACCAGCGACATCGCGACGGGAGGTAAGCGCAGGCGTGCCAAAGTTGTGACGCGGTGAAGACGGAGCCGCCTAGACGACGGCGGGAGTTGGACGCATGCCGGTGTACGAGCAGCGGACCTACACGCTCCACGTAGGCAAGATGCGCGAACTCATCGACCTCTATACCCAGACAGCGTGGCCGCTGTTCCAACGTCGGGGCTACGACCGCCATCTGGTCGGCTACTTCACCGTAGACGTGGGGACTTTGAACCAACTCGTGCACCTATGGCGCTTCTCGGACGACGCCCACCGACGAGCCTTCTGGGCCCAGCTCTACGCCGACGAGGAGTTCATGCTGTTCGCACAGGCGTTGCGTCCGCTGCTGCTCCGACAGGAGAACTCCCTGCTCCTGCCGGCCAACTGGGGCCCGCGTCCCTGACAGCGCCCTTTGACTCCTGTCGCAGGACGGGCATCCACGTGAGATGCCGGGGTTACGAGAGGGCGCCGGCGGGCGACGTCAGACATCGGATCAGCAGAGTGCTCCCAGGCCGACCGGCCGCCGGCCGCTGTCGGGCCGCCGACCGCCACGCCCGCCAGGACTGAGTTGAGTCCATGGACGTGGTGTGCGACCTCGACGGCGTGCGTGTCGTGAGGACGTAGAAGACGGCCACCGCTTGATCCTTCAGAAGACCTCTCACAGTCGCCCTGAAGGAGAACCACGCGATGACCGCCAAGCCCAGTATTGACCCTGCTCTGTCGTGGATGGAGCAGATCGACCTTGCCGAGCCGGACCTGCTCCGAGCGTTGTTGAAGACGTTCGTCGAGGCGTTGATGGGCGCCGAGGCGGACGCACTCTGCGGCGCCGGCTACGGCGTTCGCAGCGATGAGCGTGTCAACGTCCGCAACGGCTAACGGGGCTGGGAGTGGGACACCCGGGCCGGCACGATGGAGCTGGCGATCCCGAAGCTGCGGTCGGGGTCGTACTTCCCGGACTGGCTGCTCGAGCGGCGCAGGCGGGCCGAGCGGGCCCTGACGACGGTGGTCGCGACCTGCTACCTGCTCGGCGTGAGCACCCGCCGGATGGAAAAGCTCGTCGAGACCCTGGGCATCACCCGGCTGAGCAAGTCGCAGGTCTCAGTGATGGCTAAGGAGCTCGACGAGCACGTCGCGTCGTTCCGCAGCCGGCCGCTGGACGCGGGCCCGTACACGTTCATCGCTGCCGACGCCCTCGTGCTCAAGGTCCGCGAGGGCGGTCGGGTGGTGAACGTCCACGCGCTGCTCGCCACCGGCGTCAACGCCGACGGCCACCGCGAGATCCTTGGCCTGCAAGTCACCAGCGGCGAGGACGGCGCCGGCTGGCTCGCCTTCTTCCGCGACCTGACCGCCCGCGGCCTGTCCGGCGTCCGCCTGGTCACGTCCGACGCGCACTCGGGTCTGGTCGCGGCGATCGGCGCGACGCTGCCCGGCGCGAGCTGGCAACGGTGCCGCACGCACTACGCAGCGAACCTGATGAGCGCCACCCCCAAAAGCAGCTGGCCGTGGGTCAAGACCCTCCTGCACAGCGTCTACGACCAACCCGACCAGGGCGCCGTCCACGACCAGTACGACCGGATCCTCGACGCCCTCGCCGACAAGCTCCCCGCCGTCGCCGAGCACCTCGACCTCGCCCGCGCCGACGTCCTCGCGTTCAGCACATTCCCCAAGGAAATCTGGCGGCAGATCTGGAGCAACAACCCCAGCGAACGCCTCAACCGCGAGATCCGCCGCCGCACCGATGTCGTCGGGATCTTCCCCGACCGAGCCAGCGTCATCCGGCTCGTCGGCGCCGTTCTCGCTGAACAACACGACGAGTGGATCGAAGGACGCCGCTACCTCGGCCTCGACGTCCTCGTCCGCAGTCGCACCAACGCGGTCCCCGATCCCAGCAGCGAGGAGGTGACCCAGCCGCCGACCGCAGCCGCGATCAGCGCCTAACCTGCCAACACCGGATCACGTGGTGACCGCTTCACACACCAGGTCCGAGGACTCGACCCAGGACTGCTCCCGGGGGGCAGCTGATCGGCTGAACCGGGTGCGAAGGATGGAAACGGCCGGTACTGTCGGCTGGCCCTGGATCGCCATGGGGCGACGACGCACATCGACCAGCACGGCCGCCAGCACGCTCCCGTCTGGAGCGCGGCGGAGCCGCCCTTCCGGAGGAGCCCTGACCACCGTTCCCGCGATAACCGGCGCCCTCAACTTTCGGGACGTCGGTGGCGTGCCCGTGGGACCCGATCGCCGCGTTGCCTACGGCCGTCTGTTCCGCAGCGACACGCTGCAGTTCCTCACGGAGCAGGACGTCGTGGCGCTCGTGGAAGTGCTGGGCGTACGCACGGACATCGACCTGCGGTTGCCTCTCGAGCTCGAGGTCGAGGGTCGAGGGCTGCTCGACGGGACCGACCTCACGCTGCACCACCTGCCCTTCGCGGTGCCCGGGGCGCACCGGGAGGGATCTGCGATCCCGATCCTCCAGCAGCACGACCCCGTCGTGACTCACTACGTCGACTACCTCAGCAGCTCACCAGGATCTGTGGCCGGCGTCGTCAAGGCACTCGCTCAGCCCGAATCGCTGCCGGCCATCGTCCACTGCTCCGCGGGCAAGGACCGTACCGGCATCGCGGTGGCCATGACGCTGGCCGCGGTGGGCTGCACGGCTGAGGACATCGCGGCGGAATACGCCGCTGGATCACACCTGATCGGCTCCGTGATGGACCGGCTTCGCTCGATGCCGTCGTACGGCGAGAGCTTGTCCGCTCTTCCGCCGGAGGCCAGCCTGACCCCACCGGAGTACATCCTGCGCTTCTTCGACATCGTCGGCCGGACCTACGGAAGCGCGATCGACTACCTGTGCAGCCACGGGGTGACCGACGACGACCTGCGACGCCTCCACGACCAGCTGACCGAGCCGCTTCCTCGCTCCTGACGCGCCTTCACGGCTGGTCGCGCAAGTAGTCGTGGAGCAGCGATCCCGCCGGCAGGCTGAAGTCGCTCACCTGCCAGTAGGCCGAGGTGATCTCGATCGGCTCGAACAGATGCCAGGGGTCGGAATCGCTGCGTCCCAGGACAGTGAAGCTCCCCCTCCCCTCCCACAGCCTCGGTGCTCCGCCGGCATCGGTCAGCAACATCTTGGGTGAGGCCACAGTGATCAGCTCGCACGCCGCAGGTCGGCGACCGGCCTGCGAAGGCGGCAGGTACCGGAGGCTGAGGACCGGATGGCCCTTCCGCTCGCGCGGCTCCGCGGGACGCTCCGGGGCAAAGGTGGCCGACAGCAGAGTGAGCCCCGCAGGCCGCTCGACGGAGAAGTGCAGCCGGTCATCCACCGGACCCCCCGTTCCTCGTGGCGTCCACGACCAGCGCAACTGGGCGAGCTTCTTGGGGTAGCCCCACACCTCGCGGCCGGCTGCCATGGGCGCTTCGTTGTCCGTGAAGATCAGCGGTAGGTACCAGTAGCTGTCGTCGCGGTGGTCGAGGACCCTAACGATGAGATACGTCTCCAAGTACGGTCCGAAGGCACTCCAGTCGTACTTGCAGAGGCGCAGCTCGCAGCGGGCCGGCTCATCGGCCAGCCGCAGGCCGGGCGGGAGCAACGGCCTCACGACATCGGCCTGCGCCGTGAAGCAGATCATGACCTGCTCGGCGTCCCGAAAGCGGTACGGCGGCTCCGGATAGAGCGACGCTCCGAGCGGCACTGGCCCGTATGGACCAAGCTCCACGTGGGCTCCCCAAGTCTGCATTTGCACCGGATCCGTGTTCGCGGCCGTGGCGGTCGCGCTAGACACGACCATGGTCTCAGGCCCTCGAGCTCCACACGGCGCGCGGTGAAACGGATACGGTGCCTGCATGCGTGCAGAGACCCCGTACGCCGTCCTCTTCGACTGGGACGGGACCCTGATCGACAGCGGCGACCTTCTGCTGAAGTGCTGGCATCGGGTGACGACCCGGGTGCTTGGTGCGCCCTTTCCAGTCACTGAGGAGGACCGCGTCAGATTCCTGTCCATGCGCGGAGCAGACAGCTTCCCGCTGCTCAGCGACGACCCAGACGTGGTGCGAGCCTTGGGCGACGGCTTCACCGATGCCTATCTCGAGCTCGCACCGACGGAGGTTCGGCCGCAGGCTGGGGCACGGGCCCTGGTCGACACGTTGCGCGCTCACGGCTTCACGGTCGCGGTGGTGACTTCGAAGACGACGAAGCGATCCTCCTGCGACCTGCAGGTGTGCGGATTCCAGGACTGCTTCGACACCGTGGTCACCGGGGACGACGTGGCCCGCGGCAAGCCCGACCCGGAAGGCATCCTGCTCGCGCTGAGAGCCATGGGGGCCTCCGCAGACCGAGCAGTGATGGTCGGCGACGGGCCGGTGGACATCCGGGCCGGGCGAGCAGCTGGGATCCGAACCCTCGGCATCAGCCACGGCCTGCACTCAGCCCAGGAGCTGCAGGATGCTCACCCCGACGAGCTCGTCGACTCGTTCGCGGCGGTCTCCGAACTGCTGCTTCGGGCTTAAGCCCGCGCGGCGACGACCACGCCCGTATGGTGAGGGGGCGCTGCACCGGCAGCGCCCCCTCACCGCACCTCGCAGCAGCTCAGCCGCCTAGCGCCTGCTCTCCTGCTGCGGACCGGACCGCGTCGATGTCCGCACGCGTCAGGCCCGCGCCCTTGCCCTTGAGGTTGCGAGAGTTCTCCTGCGTCGCCGTGTACAGGGCCTCCGCCTCCTGGGAGCCGTGGTTGTACTTCACCCACGAGTCGTCCAAGTACTTGGAGCCTGCGGCGACCGCGCTTGAGCTGAAGTCACGGGCCAGCTTGTTGCACTCGTCCTGAGTGAGTTTGCCCCGGGTCGTGGTGTAGAGCCCGGTCTTGTCCGGCAGTGAGGAGCTTCCCCCGCGGATCGGCCCGACCGACGAGGTCCACTCGTCGTCCTTCAGCACCGAGTACGGGATGGCCGACCACATGTCACTCGGCTGGTTCGACCACTTGCTCATGTTGTAGGAGTTGTTCTGCTGGCTGCTGAGCGAGATGTGCCCGACGAGCTCTGCGATGGCGGCGTTGCCGTACTCGTCGTTCATCAGCGGCTTGAGACGCTGTACCCGGTCTTCGACCGTGAACCAGTCCGACTGCTCGTAAACCCCGGCGAAGTGCGCCAGGTCCTTTGTGACGCTGTAGTAGACGAGCAGGCCAGCATCCACCATCTGATCGCGGTTCCAAGCCGAGATCTCCTTCCACAAGTCGGAGGTCGCAGCGGTCATCGTCTCCCGCATGTGATCGAGGTAGTCAGCCATCTCGGTGGCGTTGTCCATGTGGACAGGCAGGTAGCCGTTGGACAGGTAGTCCGAGGTGTAGAGGCCGACGGCGACCATGTTGTTGTGGTCGTAGGACGGCGTCGCCTCGAACGACCCCCAATCGTCGACGATGCTGAAGTGGGTGTCCTTCATGATGACCGGCAGGGTGATGTTGTTGTGCTCGATGCCTGCCGCGACCCCGTCCAGCCACGGATAGTCGCCCTCGGCTAGGTCGATGAAGTCCCGGACCAGCATCTCGTGGTTGCCGACCTTGTACGGGCCGCTGTTGTGGATGCCGAGGCGGCATTCGCAGTTCTTGAGGAATGCGTACTGCGACGTCGTAGCCAGGTACCGGACGACTGCGGTGTGCAGCTTGTCCCCCGGCTGACATCCGAGCGCATCCGCTTCGAACACCTGCAGGGCGCGCTCAGCGTGGACCTGCCCCTTGTTGTTGTCGTCGCTGTTGAGGATGTAGGAGTTCTGCCGGTGGTAGCCAAGGTTGACGCGCCGCGCGAAGTCGAGCACGAACTTGATGTCGTCGATGCCGTCGGTGGGGTTGATCATTCCCATGTCGATGAGGAACTGGCGGCCGCCGAGGTAGAACTGCTGGATGATGCCCAGCATGATCGTGTTGGCGCCCGTCGACACCTCGCGGGCTCGGTCGCCGATCTCCTCGGCCGGCATGGCCGCATCGATCTTGCGCAGCAGCTCGGGGTATCGGTACCAGCAGTTGTAGTACGACAGCGCGATGTACGGGTTGACCGGGAAGAGCTTCGACTCCTGCACCGTGCGGGTCGTGCACTGCCAGTAGAAGATGTCGCTGGACTTGCGGATCCACGCGTTGTGCTCGAGGAGCTCGGCGTACGAGTAGTTCGAAGGCATGAGACGCGGTCCCCTCAGGAGGTCTTGACGATTCGGGACCGAGCAGCGTCATCGCGCTCGGCGTAGGCATCCGCGGCAGGCTTGGAGTACTGGACGTGGATCTCGTCGCCATCGGCCAAGCCGTCGAGCTCCGCCGCCATGAGACAGGGGATGCCGTACTCCCGGGTGAGGATGCCCAGGTGCGAGCGAATCGTCCCGCCCATGCAGATGACGCCGGTGAAGTTCTCCAGGATCGGGGCGGTGAGCGTGCCTCCCGAGTCGTCGATGACAGCGATCGTCCCTTCGGGGACCCCGTTGACCAGCATGTCCATGACCACCTCGACGGACCCGACGAAGCGAGCAGTGCCGGTGATGTCGTCCGCTCGGAAGACGTTGTCACCGGTGCCGACGATGAGCCGACCCTGCTCATCCTTGCCCTGCTGACCAGAGTCGCCGACAACGGCGAGCGGCTTGTACTTCGTCGGCTCCTCGGCGAAGGAGATCTGCGCAGAGGTCTCGAACAGATGACCGGTGTCGAGCAGCTCCTGCTCGATCCGCTCGAAGTCGGCCCGAGTCAGCTCCAGGTCGGGGTCGACGACCGCCTCCTGCCAGGTCTTCCCGGAGGCGGCGAACTTCTCCGCGACCGCGCGCCGAATGGCGGCGTGAAAGAACTCGACGACCGGGGTCAGGGCCTGCTTGCCCCACTTGTCATCGAGGATCTTCGGCTGACTCATGGATCCTCCGTCCAGCGCGTTGTCGTGGCGGGCCTCTCCCCGCCGGAAGCTGTCTCTCAGGACATCGGATGTATAGCGCGTTTGGCTGTCTCAGTCCCGTGTTTCCTGGAAGCGATCTTGCCCCGCTTGAAGATGCACGATGCCACCCGCTCAGCTATGCCGAGCACGTCCGACCTTTGCCGACGGCGGCGCGGACGGACGCCGCCTGGAGACCCGCTGCCCCAGGGCGGCCAACGCGATCGCCGCGATGATGGCCAGGCCCCCCGCCGCTTGACGGGCCAGGATCGGCTGCGAGAGCACCAGCGCCGAGCCCACGATCGCCACCACTGTCTGCAGGCTAAGCAAGACCGACGTCGGCGCCGGGCCGAGGAGGGCGAGGGTGACGTACATCCCCGCTGTACCGAGGCCGGTCGCCGCGCCGGCAAGACCCAGGATTAGCAAGGCGCGGGCCGACAACACGTGCCACTCCCCTCTGCTCAGCGCCACCGTCAGCGTCACCAGGGCCACTCCGAAAGAGACCCACGCGGCGGCCACCAGCGCCGTCGTCCGGGGCAGCAGCCGGCTGTTCCCCAGCAGGAAGACCGCAACACAGCTGGCCGAGCCAAGCGCCATCGCCACCCCGGGTTCGTCGATGGCCACGTGCCGGCCGGACCCGACGACGACGGCCGCTCCGCCGGCCGACAAGGCAGCCGAAGCCGCCGCCAGCCAGGACCAGGGCAGTAGGCGGAGGCCGAGCGAAGCCACCAGAACGAGCACCGGGTAGGTGTAGAAGAGCAGCGACACCGAAGCAACGGAGCCATGCCCTAGAGCGCCGTAGAAGAGCACCGCCTGCAGGCCGTAGAACAAGCCGCCGAGCGCAAGCGCGGGCACTCGCTCACCCGGCACCGGCAGCAGGGACTGGCGACGCATGACCGCGACCGAAAGGCAGACCAGGCCGGCCCCCAGGTACCGGATGCCGACCGCGACGAAGGGCGCGATCCCGTCCTGGACGAGAATGCCCTGCAGTACGACTGTGGTACCAAACAGCAGCACCGTCAGCATGCCGACGCTCAGCCCACGAGTACCGGGCCCACGAGTGCCGGCCATGACCTCAATCCACGCCGAGGCAGGTGGCATGACCGTTGTCGTCGCGGGAGGATCCCGCGGGATCGGGCTCGAGCTCGCCGTAGGCGTCAGCGATCCGGGCGAGCCGGTTGTCATCGGCTACGCCGCCGATCAACCGTCCGCCGATCGGGCTTGCGAGCGCCTGTCGTCGGCAGGTCGGGCGCCGACGGCGATACAGGCTGACCTCTCCACCCTCGAGGGGGCAACGGCGCTGATGGCCGCCGCCACGGAGGTCGGCGGTCCGCTCCGCGTGCTGGTGCACAGCAGCGTCACGGTGGTTCCCGGTGGCCTGCTGGAGCTGTCCGACGACGACCTGGCGCGCACGCTCGCCGTCAACGCGACCTCGCTGCTGTGGCTCGTGCGGGCAGCGCGTCCCCAGATGGCCCGCGGCAGCTCGGTGCTGTATCTCACGAGCCGCGGAGGGCGGCAGGTCGTCTCCGGGTACGGCGCGGTCGGACCCGCGAAGTCCTACGGCGAGGGCCTGGTCCGCTACCTCGCCGTCGAACTGGCGGGAGAGGGCATCCGCATCAACGCGCTGGCGCCAGGGACGCAGGACACCCAGGCGCTCCGCGACGTCTTCGGCCAGCGCACTGACGAGGTTATAGCCGCTGCGCGGTCGAAGAACCCGAGTGGGCGCCTCGTCGAGCCGGCCGACTATGTCTCGATGGCTCGCTTCCTCGCCTCGCCCGACGCGGCCATGGTCACGGGTCAGTGCATGTTCGTCTATGGCGGCGCTGACCTGCTCGGCTGAGGCAGCCACGTCAGGTACGTGACTTGCGCAGCATCACGTCCATCGACTCGGTCACCACGCGCGCGTACGGCGCGTTGATGGCCGCCACCAGCGCCCGGACCTGCTGAACTTCGCTGCCGGCGAGGGCGTAGTCGGGCCTGGTCGGCCCGGCTGCGCGCATAGCGTCGAGGTCGCTCGCCGGCACGAGCGCGCGCAGGATGAGCTCATCGGGGTCCGTCGTCTCGAACTGCTGTTGTAGCTCGGCGAGCGTGGGCTGCTCCGGCGGTGTCGCGAAGATGTCCGCAGCTCGCGCGGCGCCATGGATGCGGTCCAGCACCTCCGGCTCGATAGGGGCCGGTGTGTCACCGTAGTAGCCGGCGCCGTACTGGACGACCTCGTCCGGCACCACGGAGTAGCGGTCTCCCGTGACGATGTTCAGCACGGCCTGGATGCCGACCAGCTGGCTGAACGGGGTCACCATCATCGGGTAGCCCAGCTCTCGGCGGACCCGTGCGGTCTCGTCCAAGATCTCCGGCATCCGGTCGGCCATGCCGTACTGGTCGAGCTGGGCCTTGAGCGTGCCGGTCATGCCACCGGGGATCTGGTGCTGCATGTTGAACAGGTCGTACTCGGCGAACTGGTTGACCAGGTAGCCCTCCTGCCGCCCGACCTTCTCGAAGTGCTCCGACACAGGACCGAGCAGGTCAGCCCGTACGGAGTGCGTGTGCCCCATCAGCTCGACGTTGCGCACCATGCTCTCCGTGCTCGGGGTGGACGGCCCGTTGGCCATGGACCGCACCGTGGTGTGCAGGACGGTGACGCCGAGCCGGACCGCTTCGCAGTACGCCATGCCGGAGATGCCCATCAGGTTGTTCGAGTGCATCTCGAGCGGCTTGCCGTCGGCGTTGTCGACGATGGTCGGGATGAGGGTCCTCAGCCGGTCGACATGAAGCACCCCGGCGGTGTCGTACAGGAGGATGGTGTCGATCTCCGGCACCGCACCCAGTGCACGCACCTTCTGCGCGTAGTACTCGTCCGTGTGGACCGGGGACAGGGCGAAGATGACGGTGCCGGCTACCTCAGAGCCGTACTGCTTGGCGATCCGCGCCAGGCGCGCCATCTTGTCGATGTTGAACAGCGCGTCGTAGATCCAGTAGCTGCGCACGCCGTGCTGATTGAGCTGGCGCATCCATAGGTCCATCAGCGCATCGGGCGTCGTGCCGAAGCTGATGCAGGCGTTGGACCGCATGCCGCCACGGACCGGAGTGCGGCGGATGGCGCTCATCAACAGGTCCAGTCCCTGCCACGGGTTCTCCCGCTTGTACTTGATCAGGACCTCGAAGAAGGAGCTGGCTGCTGCGTCGATGACCTTGAAGCCGGCACGATCGAGCACGGGAGCGACGGGCATGGCCATGCCCGCCTGCATGCGCATCCCCCACAGGCTCTGCTGGCCGTCACGCAGCGTGCTGTCCAAGAAATCGATGTGGGTCACGCGTCGCGCTCCTCAGTCCCCGTGGTCTCGAAAGTGGCTCTCAGCTCAGACTTCAGGACCTTGCCGGCCCCGTTGCGCGGGAGCTCGCGCACGAAGTGATACTCCTTGGGCCGCTTGAAGCGGGCGATAGTGCCGAGGCAGTGCTGGTCCAGCATGTCGCTGCTTATCTCACCGCCGGCGCAGACGATCACCGCGATCACGCGCTCCCCCCACTCTGCGTCGGGGATCCCCACAACGGCGACGTCGGCAACCGCTGGGTGTGACATGAGCGCGTCCTCGACCTCACGGGGGTACACGTTCGCCCCTCCAGTGATGACGAGGTCTTTGCTGCGATCGAGAAGGGTCAGCCGCCCGGACTCGAGAACGCCGACGTCTCCGGTGTGCAACCAGCCGCCTCGCAGCGTCTCGGCGTTGACCTCGGGACGGTCGAGGTAGCCCGCCATGACGGTGGGTCCGGCCACGAGGATCTCCCCCGGCTCACCCTCCGGGACGTCGGCATCCTCAGCGTCCACGGCGCGAACCTGGGTCGCGATGCGCGGATATCCCACGCTCCGCAGCGTGTCGAGGTCGTGCTCGGCTGCCGCGGCCCCCAGCTGCCGCGTGGGCAGCGCGGTGATCGTCAATGGGCTCTCGCCCTGCCCGTAGCCATTCCAGACACGGGGCCCGAAGACCTCGACCGCGGTCAGGAGATCGTCGACGAGCACGGGGGCCGCCCCGACCATGACGGTGCCCATCCGCGTGACGTCGGCCGACGAAGCGTCCGCAGCCCCCGTGAGCCGTCGCAGCAGGACGGGCGGCGCGAACAGCGACAGACCGGCCTGCGATCGCAGCAGGCCCCACGTCTCGGCCGGATCAGCCGTCCGCGACTCGGTCAGGACCTGCCGGGCGCCCCGCGCCAGGTACGGGAGCGCAAACAGGCCACCCGCGTGACTCATGAGAGCGATGTGCAGCAGCCCGGAGCCCTCGTCCAAGGACTCGACGTCCGCCAGGTGCGCCATGGTCATGGCCAGGAGGTTGGCGTTACTGAGCACGGCGCCTTTCGGCTTACCCGTCGTACCGCTCGTGTAGAAGATCCACGCAGGGTCGCGGTAGGTACGAGGGACGGGACCTCCAGCCCAGACCGCTCGATCGGCCGCGACGTCGCCCAGGGCGAGAGTCGCGCAACTGACTTCGACGGCATTCATTGCCACGGCTTTGTCCTCCGACACCAGCAACAGGGACGCCGAGCAGTCCTCGACCTGCGACTGCACCTCCCGAGGGTGCAGCAGAGCACTCAACGGGACCACCGTCCCACCGGCCCACCAGATCGCAAGCAGCATTTCGAGGTAGTCGGGGCTGTTGCTCGCATAGACAGCGACGCGGGCACCCGGACGGACGCCGAGCCGGTGCGCCAGGTCGGCCGCCCGACCTGCGACAACGCTGGCGAGCTCGCGGTAAGACCGCAGCACCCGGTCGCCGGACACGAGAGCCGGCGCGTGGGGGACTCGCGCCGCGGAGGCCACCAGCAGCTGGGCGAGGTTCATCCGGGCTGCGGCACGGCGTGAGTCATCGGCCGCCTGTACATGGCGCGGACGCGTGGCACGGTCAGGCCTCCAAGAGATCGACGCTGGTCAAACGAGGCATCACCGAGCCGCGATCGAAGGACCGCGGGTTGGGGCCGCGCAAGTACTCGCGCAACCAGCGCTCCGACTCCGAGACGTGGACGATCGCCGCCGAGCGAGCCAGACTGGCATCCCGATCCGCGAGGGCAGCAAGGATCGTCCCGTGCTGGGAGAGCGTCATCGACTTCAGCCCGACCGTCGACGCACGCCAGATCCGAGCCCGCACCGAGCGCGTCGAGATGGCCTCCAGGATCGAGCACAGGCTCGCATTGCCCGAGGCTTCGGCGATGTGGGCATGGAAGTCCATGTCACGGATGACCAGCTCCTCCGCGTCTTGAGCCTTCTTCATGTCGCCCAGACTCACGTAGAGGGCCGCGACCTGTGCATCGGAGATGCGCTGCGCAGCCAGCGCCGTTGCAGCGGGCTCGAGCAGCCGACGTACCTCGAAGATCTCCGCCAGGGAATGGTCCTCCATCAGCTCGATGGCAAACGACAGACCAGAAAGCAGCAGCTTGGGCTCCAGACTGCTCACGTAGGTGCCGTCCCCACGGCGGACGTAGAGCACATTCGCCTGGCTGAGCGCTCTCACGGCCTCGCGCAGCGAGCTGCGGGAGATCCCGAGGATGCCTGCGAGCTCCTGCTCCGGGGGAAGCCGGTCGCCCGGATTGAGCCGACCACTCGTAATCAGGTCGCGGATCTTGTCGATCGCGTCGTCGGTGACGCTCATCGTCTCCACCTCGGTCCCCGGCCGGCTGGCCCCTTGTCTCCTGGCGTGCTGTCCCCACCCAAACTGGCGCGGTCAATTCCGCGAGGTCCGTTGTCCCGCGGCCTCACGGGCGTTACTGTGCCATGAAACATATGATGTTTGCTGGGAATCCTCAATCCTCGGTGTGGAAGGACAGTTCATGCCGCTCTCCCCTGACGACCTCAAGTCCCTGGTCGCCGCCTTCGAGGCCTCCGATTGGGACGAGATGTCGGTCCGGCTGGGGGACACCAACCTTGAGCTGACCCGAACCGGTCGACCGCCGACCACGTCGGCATCCACGGCGAGCGCCTCGACCGGTTCGCCCGGCGTCCCGACCTCGACGGCGCCGGCCGCGCATCCGGCCGGTCAGGTCGGGGCCGCACCAGCCACATCCGAGGCCGCACCTCTCACCGGCAAATCGGGTCCCGACCCGACGAAGCCACCGCTGGACGCGCATCTCGTGTCTGCACCCTCACTGGGCCTGTTCTGGCGCTCTCCGCAGCCGGGTTCGCCGCCCTTCGTCGAAGTAGGCCAGCAGGTCGAGGCGGACGACACCGTGTGCATCGTCGAGGTCATGAAACTGATGAATCACGTCATGGCGGGGATCTCCGGCACCGTCATCTCCATCGAGCCTGAGAACGGCCAGATGGTCGAGTTCGGCCAGCTGCTCGTCGTGATCCGCCCGAACGCCTAGGTCGCGACGTGTCGGTGAGCCGAGTGCTGGTCGCAAACCGCGGTGAGATCGCGGTGCGCATCATCCGGGCCTGCGCCGACGAGCGCGTTGAGTCCGTCGCGATCGTGTCGGAGGCAGACCGGACGAGCATGGCGGCGCACCTGGCTGATCGGACTGTCTGCATCGGGCCGGGGCCATCGCCTCAGAGTTACTTGGACATCAACCGGGTCATGGCGGCGGCCCTGGCGACCGGCTGCGACGCACTCCATCCTGGATATGGCTTCCTCGCCGAGCGGCCGGAGTTGGCCGAGGCGTGCGTCGAGAACGGCATCACGTTCATCGGCCCGTCTGCCGACACCATCCGTCGCGGAGGCGACAAGATCCAGGCCCGCGCCGTGGCTTCGTCCCTGGGCATCCCGACAGGCTCGGGCAGCGCTGCGCTGGACGACCTCGCTGCCGCCCGGGCCCAGGCCGAGGAGATCGGGGTACCTGTCCTGCTCAAGGCCGCCGCTGGCGGAGGTGGACGCGGGATGGTCCTGGTCAACCGTCTCGAGGACCTGGACGAGACCTTCGCCTCGGCGAGCAACGAGGCACTCCAGGCCTTCGGCGACGGTCGCCTGTACGTCGAGAGGTTCGTTACGCGGGCCCGGCACGTCGAGGTGCAGATCCTGGCGGACTCGCAGGGTCATGTGGTTCACCTAGGCGAGCGCGACTGCTCAGCCCAGCGCCGCTACCAGAAAGTGGTAGAGGAGGCGCCGGCCGTGTCCATCCCGATGGGCGTGCGTGAATCACTCCATCGTGATGCCGTTGAGCTTGGCAAGGCGCTTGACTACGTGGGCGCAGCGACGGTGGAGTTCGTCGTCGACGCGGCGAGCGGGTCTTACGCGTTCCTCGAGGTGAACACCCGTGTCCAGGTGGAGCACCCGGTAACCGAGCTGGTCACCGGCATCGACATCGTGCGCGAGCAGCTCAGAATCGCGGCGGGGAAGCCCCTCAGCGTCAGCCAGTCGGACGTCGTCCTTACCGGGCATGCGGTCGAGTGCAGGGTCAACGCGGAGGACCCGCGGAACAGCTTTCTGCCGGCACCGGGTCGCGTCACGACCTGGATCCCTCCGCAGGGCGGAGGTGTCCGTGTCGACAGCCACGTGTACGGCGGGTACCTCATACCTCCGTATTACGACTCGATGATCGCCAAGGTCCTGACGCTGGGCCATGACCGTGCCGACGCCCTCAACCGGATGGGACGCGCCCTGCGGCATCTCACTGTCGACGGGGTAACGACGACGAAACAGTTCCTGCTCGACCTCGTGGCCGACGAGGAGTTCGTCGGCCAGCAGCACCACACGAGGTGGGTCGAGCAGTCCTTCCTACCCAGGTGGACCCGCGGGCTGGATCAGGCCGAACTTCACGTACAGGAGACGACCGCACCGTGACCGAGATCAAGTTCATCGACCAGTCCCTGCGGGACGGCCAGCAGAGCCTGTGGGGCATGCGCATGCGCGCGGGGCACAGCCTCCCGGTTGCCGCCGACATCGACCGCATGGGGTATCACATCGTCGACCTCACCGGGTCTTCGTTGTTCGAGGTCCTCGTGAAGTACCAACGAGAGAACCCCTGGGACGGCCTCGACCGGGTACGCGCGGCGATGCCCGCGTCCCGACTGAGGGCTGGCTCACGCGCCAACGCGATTGTGGGGATGGGGCTGACTCCCCGATCGATCCTCGAGCTGTGGGTGCGCACGCTGGTAAAGCACGGCATCGGCAGCATGTGGGTGTTTGACTGCCTGTTCAACCTGCAGGAGATGAAGTGGATGTGCGGCGTCGTCCAGGACGCCGGCGCACAGGCCGCTCCGCAGGTGATGTTCGCCGAGACTCCTGTGCACACCGACGACTTCTACACGGAGATCGTTCGGGAGATGTCCACCTGGGGCACCGAAAGCATCATCCTGGGCGACGAGGCTGGGGTGCTGTCACCGGAGCGCGCCGCGACGTGGATCCCGCGCATGATCGAGGCCGCCAACGGCGTGCCGCTCGAAGCGCACTTCCACAACACCACGGGTATCAGCACCCTGAACTACCTGACGGCCGCTCGACACGGCGTCCACATCCTGCACACCGCGATGGGGCCCATGGCCAACGGGCCCTCGATGCCCTCCGTCGACGTGACGGCCGACAACATGCGACGGCTGGGCTTCGAGGTCGACCTGGACGAGTCCCTCATCCCCGGCATCTCCGAGCACCTGCGACGGGTCGCCGAGGCTGAGGGCTACACCATCGGCTCACCGCGGGAGTACAACCTGGCGCACTCCGACCACCAGCTCCCGGGCGGCATGACAGGCACCCTGCTGGCCCAGCTGAAGCAGTACGGCATGGAAGCGCGATACAACGAGCTGTTGGAGGAGATCGGCGTCGTCCGCGAGGAGATGGGCTTCCCCATCATGGCGACGCCGTACTCACAGCTCGTGGGCATTCAGGCACTGCTGAACCTGGTCAACGCCGAGCGCTACACGGTCTTCCCCGACGAGAACCTGATGTACCTGGCCGGTCACATGGGACCTATCCCGGGTCAGGTTTCACAGGAAGTGATGGACCGGGCGTTCAGCAGCAAGCGCGGCAAGGAGTTCCTGGACTGGGAGGCGCCGCAGCCCTCCCTGAAGGAGATCCGGCAGCGGCTGGGCGAGACATTGAGCGACGAGGAGTTGCTGCTGCGCTTCCTCATCCCTGGGCCGGACGTGGACGCGATGATGGCGGCGGGGCCGATCAAGACCGAGTTGTCGTACCCGGACTCCCCCGAGATCACCCTGGTCCGGGAGATGGTCGCCAACAGCACGGCCAAGTACCTGGGCTACCAGCAGGGCGAGCTCAACGTGACACTCGCCCGCGGCTGACGGTTCCGCCCGCGCAAGGGCGCTCTTGGCACAAGGACGCGACAAGGAGACGACTGGTGGAGATCGGGTCACTGATCCGGCAGACCGCGGCCCGGTTCGGCGATGCGCCGGCGCTCGAGTGCGACGGCCGGGTGATCTCATTCCGCGAGTTCGACCAGGCCACCGACCGCATCGGCAACCGGCTGCTCGCCGAAGGCATGAGGCCCGGGGACCGGGTCGCGGTGATGCTGCCCAACGGCATCGAGTGCCTGGCGGCGTACTACGCACTCGCGAAGGCTGGTCTGGTGCGCGTGCCGCTGAACCAGAAGGACACGGCCGCGCAGAACACCTACAAGCTCGAAGACGCGGGCTGCCGCGGGCTCATCCACGATGGCGAGCGGCCGGCCGGCGGCAACGACATCATCTTCACCGGCGATGCCGGATGGCTCAGCGAAGTGGCGTGGAACGGCCCATCGAACCCCTGCTACGTGCCGCGCGACCCCGAGGCGCCGTACCGCCTCGGCTACACCGGCGGCACGACCGGCATGCCTAAGGCGGTCACCCTGACGATGCGTGGTGAGCACGCCGAGGTGGCCAACTTCCTCATCGACCTGGTGCCGGACATTGGACCTGACGACATCTTCCTGCACGCCGCACCCATCATCCACGCCAGCGGCGCCTTCTTCCTTCCCTGCTTCGCGCGAGGCACCAAGAGCGTCGTCATGACGAAGTTCGACGCTGCGGCCTGGCTCACCGAGCTCGAGCGGACCAAGGCCTCGCACAGCTTCCTGGTGCCGACCATGATCGCACTCGTGCTGGACGCGCCGGGAGTCGAGGGTTTCGACACATCCTCCCTCCGCCGGCTCTGCTGGGGGGCGTCGGCCATCCCGCCGTCCGTCGCCGAGCGGGCCCAGCAGTTGTTCGGTCGGGTCCTCGCGCAGACCTACGGCCAGAGCGAAGCCCCTATGGCGATCACCGTGCTCCAACCCGACGAGCACATCCGGGTCGGCTCGGCGGGCCGCGCCTACACGTTGATGGAGGTGGGCGCGATGAACGATGACGACGTCTTCCTCCCGCCGGGACAGGTCGGCGAGATCGTCGCCCGCGGTCCGGTGCTGATGAGCGGCTACTGGAACCAGCCCGATCTCACCGCGCAGACGATCCGGAACGGCTGGTTGCACACAGGAGACCTCGGCTACGTTGACGAGCACGGCTACGTCTTCCTGGTGGACCGGAAGAACGACCTGATCATCAGCGGCGGCTCCAACGTCTACCCCCGCGAGGTCGAGGACGTGCTGAACGACCATCCGGTGGTCCGGGAGGCCGCGGTAGTGGGAATCCCCGACGACACCTGGGGAGAGATCGTCCACGCCGTGGTCTCCTGCCGCAGCGAGGTCTCCGAGCAGGAGCTACTGGACTTCGTGGCGGGTGTCGTCCCCCGTTACAAGTGCCCCCGCAGCATCGCGGTCTGGCCCGTGCTGCCGAAGAGCCCCGCTGGCAAGATCCTCCGCCGCCAAGTGCGCGACACGGAGCGCGAGCGCCTGGCCCAGGGCCCCAGCTGACACCGCCCAGCATCTGAAGCGAAATGGTGACCGAATGAACGCTTACGTCGTTGACGTCGTCAGGACCGCGTTCGGGCGCGGTCGCGAGAACGGCGCTCTAGCAGCCGCCCACCCCGTCGACCTGCTCGCCACCGTCCTGACCGCTCTCGTCGAGCGGCAGGGCATCGACCCGGCGATCATCGAGGACACGATCGTCGGGTGCGTGCAGCAGGTCGGCGAGCAGGCTGGCAACATCGGGCGCCACGCCGTGCTCGCCGCGGGCTGGCCCTACACGGTGCCGGCGGTCACGCTTGACCGCAAGTGCGGCTCCTTCCAGCAGGCCGTTCACTTCGCCGCCGCGACCGTCGCCGCCGGCCAGATGGACGTCATCGCGGTGGGTGGTGTGGAGATGATGAGCCGCATCCCTATGAAGCTGAACCGGATGGGTCGCGACGAGCTCGGGCCCAGGTTCCGCGCGGCGATCCCTGGAGGACTCGTCGGTCAGGGAATCTCCGCCGAGCTCATCGCCGCTCGCTGGGACCTCAGTCGGGAGCGGCTCGATGCGCTGTCGGTGGAGTCGCACCGCCGAGCGGCCGCCGCTCGGGATGCCGGCCTGCTCGGACGCGACCTCGTGCCGGTGGACGTCGGCGGCACCCGGGTGACGCTGGACGAGGGCATCCGCGAGTCGACCACCGCGGGCGCGCTCGCGGGGCTCAAGCCCGCGTTTGAGAAGCCCGAGATGAGCGAGCGCTTCCCCGAGATCCAGTGGCGCATCACTGCCGGTAACTCCTCGCAGATCACCGACGGAGCGGCGTCCGCCCTGATCGTTTCCGAGGAAGCGCTGCAACGCCATGGCCTCACGCCCCGCGCGAAAGTCGTCGCTACCAGCGCCATCGGCGACGACCCGATCATGATGCTCACCGGCGTCATCCCCGCAACAGCGAAGGTCCTGGCCAGAGCCGGGTTGGAGATTGGTCAGCTGGACACCGTCGAGATCAACGAGGCGTTCGCGTCGGTCGTCCTCGCCTGGGACGCCGAGTTCGCCGTCGACCCGGAGGTGTTGAACCCGTGGGGTGGCGCGATCGCTTTCGGCCACCCCGTGGGTGCTTCGGGCGGGCGGCTGCTCGCCCAGCTCATCGGCCGACTGGAGGAGACCGCCGGCCGATACGGGCTCTGGTCGATGTGCGAGTCCGGTGGCATGGCCAACGCCACCATCCTCGAACGTCTCTAGGCCAGACAGACGCCTCGTGGCTAGGCAACGGCCACGTTCTTCGGCCTGATCAGACCCGGGTCTCGACGTCGTCCCCGACCGTCACGAGCAGGGTGCCGTTGTTGCCTCCGGTTAGGACGTCTCCGAAGGCTGTCGGTAGTGCCTCGAAGCCCTCGCGGATGTCCTCGCGATGAATCAACTCGCCTTCGGCGAGCCACCGGCGTAGGTCGGCACGCGCCTGAGGGATCTCGTCTTCGTAGTCCCCCAGGAGAAAACCCTGCATCGTGACCGACCCGTACACCAGCCGCATCATGTTCGTCGGACCGTTGATCGGGCGTGAGCCGTTGTAGCCGGACACCTGACCGCAGAGAACGACACGTCCGTGCCGGTTCATGTTCTCGATGGCTGCCTGCAGGATGTCGCCGCCGACATTGTCGAAGAACACGTCCACCCCGTCATGGCACTGCCTGGCCACCTGCTCGACGAGCCCGCCCTTGCGGTAGTCGATCGCCCCTTCCAGTCCCAGGGCGTCGAGCAGGTAACGACACTTGTCCGGACCGCCGGCGACACCGACGACTCGGCAACCGAGGATGCGGGCGATCTGAGCAGCAACGGATCCCGTCGATCCGGCGGCACCCGAGACGAGCACTGTCTCGGACTCCCGCGGCTTCCCCACCCTCATGACACCGAAATACGCCGTCAACGCGTTCATGCCTACCGGCCCCATGTGCTCCAAGAGGGTCTCGCCCTCCGGCACGATCCGCACCGGCCAGGCAGCGCTGTCGATGACGTCGTATTCGGCCCAGTGCCCGATGCCAGTCACGCGGCAGCCGGCCGGGAAGCGGGAGTCCGTCGACTCGATGACCCGTCCCGCTGAGGTGGCGATGACCGGCGATCCGAGGTTGATGGACGGGTAACCGCTCGTCGAAGGTGCATCCATCCAGTTGCGCATCGTGGGTGCGCACAGGAACAAGGAGTTGCGGACCAGGATGTGACCGGGCGGCAAGCCCTGCGAGGGGACGGGCACCCGCTGCAACTCGAAGTCTGCCTCAATGGGCAGGTTCACCGGCCTGCTCTTGAGGACCCACTGCCTGTGGAACTCGCTCATACGGCTCCTTCGTCTATGCAGGCGACAAGCGGGACCCCCGGTGGTCGCGCTGTTAGTGCGCCTCGTGCACGGAGCTGGACAGGTAGCTCTCCTCGATCTCGAGGATGCGCGCTCGTGCGTCGGCCGCGGGCAGATCCAGCACGAGTTGCCCGCGACGCATGACCAGGGCTCGGTCGGCGTACTTGAGGGCTTTGCGGGCATGCTGCTCCACCATCAGGACACCGGTGCCACGCTCGTCCGCCGCCTGACGGACTGCGCGCAGGAGGCGGTCGACGATCAGCGGCGCGAGGCCGAGCGAGAGCTCGTCAGCCAGAAGCAGCCGCGGCTTACGGGCGAGTGCCCGGCCGAGCGAGAGCATCTGCTGCTCACCACCGGACAGCAGCCCCCCGCGTGTCGTCATGCGGGGCTCCAGCTCGGGAAAGAGCGAGAGCACGTCGCCCTCCTGCAGGCCCGCGACCCTCAGGTTGTCACGCGCCGTCATCTGCTTGAGTACCGAGCGCTCCTCGGTGACATAGCTCAGGCCGACGCGCGAGCGGCGGTACAGAGGCTCGGTGGTGACCGCGCCGAACATCGAGACCGTTCCGGTCTGCAGCGGAAGCTCCCCGCTGAGGGCGAGCAGGGTTGTGGTCTTGCCGGCCCCGTTAGGGCCGAGCAGGCACACGACTTCGCCTTCGTCGATGGTGAACGAGACATCTTTTAGGACGGGGACCCCGGAGTAGCCGGTCGACATGTCAGAGACTTCGAGCACATGGCTCATGCCATCACTCCTGAGTGCTCGACATCGGTCGGGTCGTCCTCGCCGAGATACGCCGCGATCACCGTGGGGTCGTTACGGACGACGTCCGGCGTGCCCTCGCTGATCTTGCGGCCGAAGTCGAGCACGACGATGTGATCGCACACCGACATGACGAAGTTGATGTCGTGCTCCACGAGGAGCACCGCCATCCCCCAATCTGCCGCCAGGCGGCGAACGAGGTCGGCCAGTTCAGCCGTCTCTGAGTCGGTAAGGCCCGCGGCTGGTTCGTCGAGGAGCAGGATGCTCGGCTGGCCGGCCACCGCGCGCGCGATGGCCAGCAGACGCCGCTTTCCGTACGACAGGTCCTCGACCCGGCTGTCGAGGTCGTCGCCGAGCTTAAACTCACGAACCGCGCTGACCACCTCCGCCGGAAGGGGAGGTGTCGCCGGGTAGACGAGGTCACGCAGGTACGAGAACACGTCCCGGGGGTCGCTGGCGGCTCTCAGATTGTCGATTACCGAGGAGTCCTCGAAGAGCTCGAGAGACTGGAAGGAACGGCCGATGCCCCCTCGGCTCCGACGAATCGTCGACCAGGACGTGATGTCTTCACCGTCGAGTAGGAGGCGCCCGTCGGCGATCGCCGTGAACCCGGTAACAGCGTCGATGAACGAGGTCTTGCCCGCGCCGTTCGGACCTATCAGCCCGACGATCTGACCTGGACGGATGGTGAGGCTGACGTGGTCGACGGCCGTGGTGCCCCCGTAGCGAACCGTCACGTCGTTCACCTCGAGAGTCCGTGCCGCCACGGGCACGAGTCCCGCGACATCCTCCGGCCCAAGTATCGTCGGCGGCGGGGGGGTCCACATCTTGCGCGCGACCTTGATCGCCGCCGCGACCGCAATGACGACCGCTACTGGCCGAACGTCCCACGCCCACGCGAGCGCCATGAGCGCCAACGAGACCACGACGACGGAGACCCCGGTCGTGCGTCTGGGATTGCGAGACTTTCGCAACAGGGACCGCACCAGGCCGGCTTGCCCGATGGTCTCCTTAATGACCCCGTCCTGATTCAGCAGGACCAGCAGCAGCACGGACACGCCGCCGATGAGCGGGATCCACCGCGAGACACCGTCGCCGAAGTGGTCGAGGATGGCGGCATCCAGGCCACCCGGAGCGATCGTCCCGCCAAACACCGGACCGGCTAGGTAGCCCAGGCCGCCGATGACGGAGAAGGCCACCAGGCTGATCGAGCCGAACGCCGTGTAACCGGCGAACCCCAGCGAGGTCTGTCGAAAGGCCAGTAGAACGCCGCCCAGCGCCGCGATGCCCGCGGCAACAGCGAAGGAGTAGAGCTTTGCGCCACGAACGCTGATGCCTAGCGCCGCCGCAGCCCGCTCGTTCGTGCGGACGGCGATGAGGCGACGGCCCGACCGCCCCTGGCGCAGATTTCCCACCATGAGGGTCATGAGCACCAGCGCGGCCAAGCAGACCAGGCCGTACCTCGCTGGGTACCTGCCGGAGTCGATCACCAGGCCGAATAGGGTGGGCGACGAGACGATCGTGCCTTGCACACCGCCGGTCAGGTTCTGGTTGTCGAACACGATGAGCTCGAGGGCCGTGCCCAAACCAAGCGTGATGATCGCGAGGTTGATGCCCCGTGTCCGGATGGCCGGGAGGGCGAGCAGCACACCGAGGGGGACGGTCGCGATGACGCCGAGGACGAGGCAGACCAGGAACGGCAGCCCCACGACCGCCGAGGTCCGACCTGCCACGAAGGCTCCGAAGCCTGCGATGGCGAACTGCGCCAGCGACAGCTGGCCCGCGTAGCCCGTAAGCACCACCACCGACAGCAGGAGAATCGCGAAGCAGATCGTGATCGTGTAGGCGTCGACCCAGAGGTTGGGCGAGGACAGCAACAACGCGGCCACGACGGCAACGGTGAGGCCGAGCAGGCTCCACCGGATACGTCCGTTACCCACGCTCGGCAGCTTCTGCAGCAGGTAGTCGCGCTGGGGTATCGCCTCCCCCCGGAGCACCATCCACAGGACGATGAAAATCAACGGCACCGCCTTGCCGACGCCGGGCAGGGAGGGGAACTTTGAGTTGACCTCGCTCTCGCACACACCGATGAGCAGGCCGGCGACCAAGGCGATGGGAAACGACCGGAACCCCGCCACGAGCGCAGCGGCGGTAGCGGCCAGCACCAGCCCCGTCATGACCGTGGCCTGAAGCGTGATGATCGGTGCGATGAGGATTGCCGCGAGACCGGCCAGAGCCCCGCCTAGTGCCCAGTTGACGACGGCGACACGGTTGGGGCTCAGCCCAAGCGAGCCAGCGACACGCTCGTTCTCCGCAACGGCGCTGGTGGCCAGCCCGAGCTTAGAGTACCGGTAGAGGACGTGGAGCAGCACCGTCACCAGGACGGAGATGGCTACCAGGATGAGCCGCTCCCGCGTCACGAAGACATCGTGGATGACGTGGACTCGGCTCACGGGCAGGACGCTCGGGATGGACTTGGGCACCGAGGTGTAGCGGAGAATGGCCAGGGACTGAAGCGTCAGCAGGATGCCAAGCGTGGCCACGACCCGGATCAGGGATGAGCGGTGCCTCAGCGGCCGCATGATGCAGAACTGGACGAGGGCACCGATAGCCGCGGAGACCGCGACGCCAACCAGGGCTGCGGGCAGGAATGCCCACCCGTGGTTGGTCTTGAGCTCCCACTCGACGTAGACGCCGACCATCCCGATCGCGCCCAGGCCGAAGTTGAGGACGCCGGAGCCGCGGAAGATGGCGATGAGGCCTTGTGCCACGAGGACGTACATGGCGCCGACGCCAAGTCCCACCATGGCGAATCTGATGAGATCGTCCACCTGTTTGCCCTTCGGTGCTGGTGACGGAAGATGCGGGTGGCCTCCGGTCTCGCGCGTGCGCGAGACCGGAGGCCGTCGTGCCGACCCCTAACGTCGCTAGCAGTTGATCCCAGCGCCGGTGGGCAGCGGCTTCGGCTCCACGAGGGAGGCCACGTTGTCGAACTGGCCGTTTGAAAGATCCTTCAGCGAACCATCCGGCTGCCACTGCGAGTAGACGACCGAGTGGTTGAACAGCCGCGTGAAGAACCCGCTGATGGGTCCGCACTTCCACGGCTTGGAGAAGTCAACGTCCGGAATCTGCGCGGGCAGGCTGACCTTTGCCGTCTCAGCCGCCTTCAGAAATGATGAGGCGTCGACGCTCGAGCCCACCTTGTCGGCAATTTGCTTGAAGCCGCCGTATCCGGTCCATGTCCCCAGACCGCCGAGCGAGTTGTAGTCCTCGGTACTCGGAGCGCTGATGCTCTTGAGGGCGTTCCGGTACGTGTCCCACACCGGAAGCTTCAGGTCGGGGTAGGCACCGACCACCACGCCCCCAGCACACACGTCCTTGTAGTCAGCCGTGCAGACCTTCGAGTCGAAGTTGCCCTGCGGGCCGTACAGGCGGGCCTTCGAACCGGACTGGCTCCAGGCTTTCATCCACGTGATGAAGGGGGTCTCGGACACGACCATGAAGACGCAATCCGGTTTGCCCTTGGTCGCCGCTGCTACCTGCGCCGAGTAGTCCTGTGCCGTCGGTGGCAGGACGACCGGCTTCCCGGCGTTGATGATGGAGACACCCGCGTTCTTGGCGGCCAATTCGATGACCGGGGCGAAGCTCTCAGCGCCGCCGATGACGACGTTGCTGACAGCCTTGCAGCCGTCGGCGGCGGCCCTCTTGGCGAAGCCGATGCCATATGACTGGTGGCTGCCGAGCGTGAACACCACCTTGCTCTGGAACTCCTTCGCCCCGAGTGGGCAACAGGCACCGAAGTAGGCGATCCCGGCAGGCTCGAGGACGTTCACGATGGCGTCCGGTGCGAACGTGAACGAACCGATGACGGCGACTGCCTTGTCGTCTACGGCCTTGCGCGCGCAGGCGCCGGAGCCCTCAGGCGTGCCCTTGCCGTCGCAGACGACTGCCTTGAGCGGGCGGCCGGCGACGCCGCCATTTGCGTTGACGTACTTTTCATAGGCCATCGCCGTGTACTTGATATTGCCGTAGACCGGACCCTGGGAGTCGAGGTCGGTGATGGTGTAGGTAACCACGGGATTACCCGTCGGGGCTGCCGAGCCGGACGTCGCCGCTGCCGAGCCGGACGTCGGCGCACTCGATGATCCGGCGCTCGCCCCGCTCGAAGACGAACTGCCGCAAGCGGCCACCAGGCTCAGGGCGACAACGCTGGCCAAGGCACCAGCAGTCACCAGGAAGCCCCTCCTGCGCCCTCCCTTGCGGGTGCGAGAACCCATGCTGACTCCTTCGTGTCACCTGGCCCCCGACCTCATGCCGTTGACCGCAGGTTGAAGTGAAGGTCCCGTTACATCGGAGCAACGTCAAGAGCAAGCCGAGATAAGTCACAGCTGAAGAGGTAGATTGTCGTGGTTGAGGGGATTCTGCCGAATGCAGTGGTCGGATGTGTTGCTGGACAGTGACCCGATCGTGATCTCGCCGCGACCTAGCCCCGCTGTTGCAGTAGCGGTCTGATCTTGGGGTCCGACACTGGGCCTGGAAACGCGAAAGTGCCTGTCGTTGCTGGGATTCTTGTCTTGCTGAGGGACAAGCATTCCAACGAGGAGAGGCACTTCGCAGGTGCAACTTATAACGAAACGTGCGGTGCCGATCGTGACCTGTGACGGGACGGGGGTCGTGTCGCACGCCGGGACGGTGCTGCTGGCTGAGCTTGCGGACCGGATCGGGCTGACGACGGCGCTCAGTGAGGCGACCGACGGCCTGCGGGAACGCCGGGCCGGTCATGACCCGGGCCGGGTGCTGGTCGATGTGGCAGTGGCGATCGCGGACGGCGCCGTCACCATCAGCGACGTCCAGGCCCTTGCCGACCAGCAAGGTCTGCACGGCCCGGTCGGGAGCATCGCGTCGACCCCGACGATCTGGCGGGTCCTGGCCGGGGTCGCGAACACCCCCGGGATGCTCGCGAAGATCCGGCAGGCCGCGCTGAAGCGCGCGACCGGGCGTGGTTGGCCCGCGGCGAGCTGGCCGGCAGCGAGCTGCCCGGCTCCCGCGCCGCCGGCAGGAGGATCGCGCAGGTCGTGATCGACCTGGACGCGACGCTGGTCACGGCCCACTCGGACAAGGAAGGTGCCAAGGGCAACTTCAAGGGCGGGTTTGGCTACCACCCGCTCGGGGCGTGGCTGGACAACACCAACGAGGCCCTCGCCGCGCTGCTGCGACCCGGCAACGCTGGCAGCAACACCGCCGCTGATCACCTCACCGTCGTGGACTGGGCCCTGAGCCAGCTGCCGGACCGGTGGCGCAGCAAACCGATCCTGATCCGCGCTGACGGCGCCGGCTACTCTCACGCCCTCATCGCCGCGCTTTCCGAGCAGGGCCTGGAGTTCTCGGTCGGCTACCCGGTCACCGACGCCGTCCGCGATGTCATCAGCAAGATGCCGGCGTGGGCGTGGCAGGTCGCCTGCAACGCCGACGGGGATCTGCGTGAGCACGCTGACGTCATCGAGATCACCGACGTGCTCGACCTGAGCAGATGGGCCAAGACGTGCCCGGACATGCGCGTCGTCGTCCGCCGCGAGCTGCCGCACCCCGGCGCGACCTTGGACGCGTTCGAGATCCGTGACGGCTACCGCTACCAAGCCTTCACCACCAACACACCCCGCGGGCAGCTCGCCTTTCTCGAGGCCCGCCATCGGGCGCACGCCCGGGTCGAGGACCGGATCCGGACCGGCAAGGACACCGGCCTCGGGCACCTGCCCAGCAGGCACCAGAACATCAACGAGGTCTGGCTCGAGCTCGCGCTGATCGCCGCCGACCTGCTCGCCCTCGCCCAGTCCATGCTCCTGACCGACCAGGCTGAGCTGCACCGCGCCGAGCCCAAGACGCTGCGCTACCGGCTGCTGCACACCGCGGCCCGGATCACCCGCGGCCAGCGCAAAGTGTTCCTGCGCCTGGCCGAGCACTGGCCCTGGGCCCTGGCCCTCGCCAAAGCGTTCACCCGCCTACGCACCATCCCGCTCCCGGCCTGACAGCCAGCCCCACCGCCACCACGCAACGCCCCCCGACGGACCACGGAGACACCGGACCCAGCGCCGGCACTCAGCGCTGCCCTCCCCCGAATCGACCTTCCAACATCATCCGCGCTCATTCTGGAGCCCCTGCTGAAAGACCAGGGCTAGCGCCCCGCCCCGCTCACTCTGTGTTCAGAGCCGCGTAGTCGTCGACGCGCGCCAGGAAGTACGGAAGGAAGCCCGCGGCCGAAAGTGTGGCCAGCCTGGAGGTGGTCGCGAGCAGGTCGCCCTCCTGCCAGATCGCCTCACGCACGTCGCGGACGGGGATGCTGTCGAGCGGGTCGTGCGGAGTCGACCCGAGAGCCAGGGCGCCGGCGCCTGTGCGATGTGCCGTGAGCATGACCTCGAACTTCGCCAGGGTCAGCACCGGGTCGAACTCCAGTCCGTCGCCGCAGGCATCCGGCTGCGCCTTTATGTTGAAGTTTCCGCCAGTCGTTTGCGACGGCCCGTGTTCGGCAGTGAAGCGTCCCTCGAGGCGCAGGATGGTCACGCCGTGTCGGCGGAGTGTCCCGACGGCATGATCCTTACCGCGATGCAACGTCACCTCCGCCTGCTTCTTGGGCTCGCCGAACACTTCGCGGCCGTACAAGATCGCGGCGTCGCCGTCCATGTACATCGTCAGGACGTACTCACCGGCAACGTCCGTCGAGCCCGAGGTGTAGCGGGCGGGCAGGTAGACGGCGCCGCCGCTGAAGTCGCCCACGCAGTTGCTCTGCCAGCGCCCGACCATGAAGCGCACGGAGTCGCCATCGGGTTGCAGAGGACTAGGGATGACCTCGGCCAGCCAGGCAGGATCCGTGCCGACTACGACGGAGAGCATCTCTGCGTTGACGAACCGAGGTTGGCGGATCACTGCCTGAATGGCAGCGATCTCGGCCGCGGTCTTGACGTACCCCATAACGCCCCTCCATCAGTGCTGGTCGAAGTGGCCTTCGGCCAGGTAGTCCTTGACGACCATGCCGAGCGGAAGGCTGAAGTCCGAGGTGGTCCAGTAGGCCCCGAGGACGCGCGTCGGCCTCAGCAGGTACCAAGGGTCAATGTCCGTCTCAGCTGGCATGTTCACTGAGCCCCGGCCGGTCCAAAACTCCGGACGGCCGTCTGCACCCACGTACAAGGCGCCTTCGACGTCGAGACGGACGAGCTCCGAGGCAGCGGGCGGTCGACCGGCCTCCGAGGGAGGCAGATGCCGAAAGCTCAGCACTGGTAGGGCCTCCCGGTCCGATGGGTCGACGAAGCGCTCCGGCGCCATGGTCAGCGTCATGATCCGCTGCCCCGCCGGTCTCTCGACCGTGAAGAGCAGTTGCTCGCCTTGGGTGCCCCCTGCGGCCGCACCACCCCAGTCCCAGCGCATGACGGCGAGCTTCTTGGCGAACCCCCAGATCTCACGACCTGCTCCGAGCGGCACCTCGTTGTCCGTGAAGATGACGGGCTGGTACCAGTAGCGCACCCCGTCGACGACCACTCTGACCATGATGTAGGCCTCGTGGTATGGACCGAACGTGGTCCACGGGTAGCAGCACACCCACGCCTCGCAGATCGGCGGGTCCGAATCGGCGACGACACCGGGAGGTAGCAGCCGGGTCACGGACTCTGCGTCAGCCTCGTACTGCACCCAGGCCTGGTCGGCGCGACGGAACTCGTACGGCGGCGGCGGATACAAAGACGCCCCCAGCGGCATCGAGAACCCCGGCGGCATGCCCGGTGCCAGCTGGTCGGTCATGGTGCCCCTTCCCTGTTGACGGGCGCCCGCAGAGGTCAGACGAGGATGCGGCTGATCTGGATGATCGGAGTTGTTTCGGTGAAGTTCGGGATGTCCGCCTGCGTCCGAGGCCCATGGGCGGCCAACGCAGCCGCCATCGACTCCTCATCGTCGAAGAGCAGCTCGGCGACGACGTGGAAGGGTGCCCGTTCGGTTCCCGCCGGAACTCCCTCCAGGACGCGGGTCTCCTTGAGGCCCATGGGTTCCAGGAGCCGACGGACCAGTGGAAGATGGGTGCCGAGGTAGTAGTCCATGTCGAACGACGTACCGTCGGGAAGTGGGTAGAAGACCGACACCACCGCGCGCAGGGACCGGTCCGGAGCAGGCGGCGAGACCGTCGCCGACGTCATCCGGATACTGACAGAGCCGCGGCGCGCCGCGGCCGTGCGTGGACAAGCTGAAGCAGCAGCACGAGCTCTTGCTGTCCGGGTGCAAGGACCGCCGCCGGAACCTCCGCGGCCAGCAGCGCCTCGGCTCCCACGGGCGAGCCCAGGACGGCTCCACGTGCTGAGGCGGCTCCGCGCAGCGTGGCTACGACGTCCTCGAGACTGGGGGCGACGCCGGAATCGAGACCGACTCCGGCAGCATCGAGGTCGACGGTGTCCGGCTGCGGTGCATCGAGGACCGTCACGGGGCTCACGGCTCTGGCCCACTGCAGCAACCGGGACAGCCCGGGGTCATCCTCTGCCCGGACCTGCTCGGTGGCGAGCCGGCCCCGGTAGACCAGACCCTTACCGGCATCGACGGTGACTTCTTGGCCGATCCACGCTGCCGTCGAGCCGGTCCCCGTGCCGACGATGCAGGGGCGACCCAGGGCGCGGGCCACGACTGCCGCGTGTGACGTCGAACCACCGAGCTCGGTGACGACCGCACGGGCAGCGATCATCCCAGCGATGTCCTCCGGGCTGGTCGTGGGCCGCACGAGCACCACGTCGCGCCCTTCGGCTGCTGCTGCCTCCGCGGCTTCGCTGTCGCGCACGGCGATGCCCACCGCGACGCCGAAGCAGGCCGGCTCGCCGGACGCGACCGGTTCGCCGAGGACGGCGTCCGAGCTGAGCCGGGGCTGCAGCAGCGTCGTCACCTGCTCGGCCGTCACCCTGAGCAGGGCGCTGGACTCGTCGATGACGCCGGCCTCGGCGAAGTCGACAGCCGTCCGGACGGCGGCGGCGGGAGAGCGCTTGGCGGCGCGGGTCTGCAGCAGGAACAGCTGACCCTGCTCGACGGTGAACTCGATGTCCTGCACGTCGCCGTTCTCGCGCTCGAGGAGCTCGCCGGCACGAAGGAGCTCGGTGTGCACCTCCGGCAGCTGCACTGCCAGGTCGTGCAGCGTTTGCACGGCGTGCGTGCCGCTGACGACGTCCTCGCCCTGGCCTTTGCACAGCCACTCGCCGTATGGCCTCGGGTCGCCCGTGAGCGGGTCCCGCGTGAAGAACACCCCGGTGCCCGAGTCGCCGGTGAGGTTGCCGAACACCATGGCCTGGATGGTGACCGCCGTGCCGCCGACGTCGCTGAGGCCCCAGTGGCGGCGGTAGGCGACGGCGCGCCTCGAACCCCACGACTGGAACACTGCGCAGACGGCGAGACGGAGCTGCTCGTACGGGTCCTGCGGGAAATCGTGGCCGCAGTCGCGGGCAATGGCGCCCTGAAGCTGCTCCGGTCCCTCGTCTCCGTCCGCGTCGACGTCGGCGCCCAGGACGACTCGGCCAAACTGATGGCAGAACCGGGCATGAGTGTCGCGCGCGAAGTCGGCATCTCCGGACGTGCGGGCGAGTGCCTTCTCGATCTCGCTTGTCATGCCGAGGTTGAGGACGGTGTCCATCATCCCCGGCATGCTCACCACGGCTCCGCTACGCACCGATACAAGCAGCGGAGCTGACGCGTCTCCGAAGCCCTTTCCGGTCTCGGTCTCGAGCCAACGCAGGCCGTCCAACACGTCGGCCCAGGTTTGCTCGTCCAGTGCCTCGTCATGCTCGTGGTAGCGGCGGCACTCCGAGACGGGCAGCACGAACGCTGGGGGAACTGGTAGCCCGAGCCCGCGCATCCGGACGATGCCCCATGCCTTATTACCGACCTGCTCGCGGTCGATCGGGTCCCGTTCTTGCAGCCGGACGACTCGAGGAGCCTGCTTGACGGTCATCACTCCTGCCTCGAACGGCCGAGCATACGCAGCAGGTCCTCGTGCAGCTCGTGCCAGACGATGTGGTAGCTGTCCACGCGCACCCCGCTCACGAAGTCTTGCTGGCCGGCGAGCACCTTGTCGTAGGCCGTCTCCAGCCGCTGTCCGTAGACGGTCAGCCGGGGCTCCGGCCGAGCCAGACGGTCGACGAGCTTGAGCGCACGCTCGTGCAGGTCACCCAGGCGGTCGACGATGTTGCGGTCGTATGCCGCGTCGGAGTGGTCGTTCGGAACCCGCTCCCCGCCTGCCGGCATGCTCTGCCAGTCGGTGAGAAGCGCCAGCAGGTCGCGGTTCACCCGCTCGAACCGCTCGGCCGCTTCTGAGACGTCCGGATCCGCACGGTAGGTCGCGAACACCTCCGGATACTGCTCGTCCAGCCAGCTACGACCACTCGGCGTGACCATGAAGGTGCCCTTCGCTGACAGCGCACGGCCCGCCTCGGCCTCGCCCTGAAGGGCAGCCTCGACCTCGGTCACGTCCCGGCCGAGCAGAGCGGCGACCGACTCGGCCGTGCCCGCGTTCTTCACGACCAGTCCATGTAGGGCCCGCATTGCCAACTCGGTCACACTGTCTCCCCAACATCCGATGTCTGTTGACGTCCTTAAGATGCAACCTGGAGGGCGGCAACCACGAGTTCAGGCTTCGAATCGGTGGCTTTTGTGCGTGACGTGCGACACACTACCGGTCTCGGCGGGGCGGCGGAAGCCCTTCCAGCAGATCAAACGTCGGATCCTTGCCGGACGGGCTTGCGTCAAATACCTCGCCTGAGCGACCGGCCCACCATGCGGAGGAAGCGTGAACAGCACACTGACGGGTCGGCTCGAGGGGAAGGTCGTCGTGATCACCGGCGCGAGCACCGGAATCGGGCGATCGGCCCTGGAGATGTTCGCCAAGGCAGGTGCCAAGGTCGTAGGCGCCGCGCGCAGCAAGTCCAACCTGGACGAGGCCTTCAAGGCCGTCGCAGACCTGGGTGGCGAGGGCCTGGCGGTCCCCGCCGACCTGTCCTCCGACGCTGCCGCCAAGGAGCTCATGGACGCGGCAGCCGCACACTTCGGCGGCATCGACGTCCTCGTGAACAACGCCGGTGTCGGCTACTCCTACCGCAGCGTGCGGCCGGACTCCATGCTCGATGTGGCCGGGTCCTCCGCGGAGGAGTGGGACCACGTCATGAGCATCAACCTAGGCGGGATGGTCAGCTGCTGCCGGCACGCAATCCCCTACCTGCGTCAGCGCGGCGGCGGCTCCATCGTCAACGTCTCGAGCGTCCTCGGTCTGGTGGGCAACCCGGACGCGCACGCATACACCACCGCCAAGGGCGCGATGATCAACCTAACCCGATCCATGGCCGTGGCGTACGGCAAGGAGAACATCCGGACGAATGTCGTGTGCCCGGGCTACACCGAGACCCCGCTTGTCGAGGAGTACATCGACTACCTCAACGCCGAGGAACGCCGCTTCGACTGGAACCCGATGGGGCGGATGGGCAATGCAGACGAGATCGCGTATGGCCTGCTGTACCTGGCGTCAGACGAGAGCTCCTACTGCAACGGCAGCATCCTGACCATCGACGGCGGGATGATCTGCAAGCCGAGCTGAGGCGACCGCCGGCGAGAGGGGTCACCGGGAAAGGAGGGTGATCCCGATCGCCGCGAGTCGTTATCGAGGTAACCGCCGGCGTTCTCAGCGAGGGCCACCCGCGCGCCTGGCACCTGCCTTTCGGCGGACCGCCCCCGCAGCTGGTCGATGAGCTCCACCAGCTGGGCACAGCCGGTCGCACCGATGGGATGGCCCCGAGAGAGCAGGCCTCCTCCGGTGTTGACCGGAAGCCGGCCACCCAGCGATGTCGCTCCCGATGCCAGCAGCCCTGGCCCCTCCCCCGGGCCGCAGAACCCGAGCTGCTCGTAGACGATCAGCTCCGCAGGCGCCGCTCCGTCGTGCACCTCCGCGACGTCGACATCCTGCGGGCCCAGCCCAGCCTGCTCATAAGCAAGCCTCGCGGCACGCGTGACACCAGGGAGCCGTGGACATCTCATCCTGCAACCAGGCCCCGTAGAGCACCAGTGCCGTCGCCCCCTCCGCATAACACTTCGACGCGAGCAACATCCGACGCACATCGGGATGTTTGACGATGGCGACCGGAGGCTTTGCGGAGTCCTTGTCGTGGAGCTCTCGACCCTGCACGGTATTGCGTGCGTGTCCAAGGCGTGAAGGTAACCGGTATATCCCAGCGCCGCCGCACCTGCCCCAACGGCGATTCGCGCCTCGTTCATCATGTGGAACATCTGAGCGAGGCCTTGGCCCTCTTCGCCGACGATGAACCCGACCGCCCCGACGCCCGACCGCGGGGAGTGCGCCCCTGAACCGAAGGTCAGCGCGGTGTTGACCGTGCCACGGTAGCCCATCTTGTGATTGATCCCGACCAGGTCGACGTCGTTCCGTTCGCCAGGGGCGCCGTCTTCGTCCAGTAGGTACTTCGGCACGACGAACAGCGAAAGCCCGCGGGTCCCCTGCTTGGCCTTACCGGTTCGGGCCAGCACCAAATGGATGATGTTCTCGCTCAGGTCGTGTTCGCCGCCGGAGATCCACATCTTGTTGCCGCGCACGAGGTATGCGCCGTCGTCCTGCCGAACCGCACCTGTCGTCAGGTCGCCAAGCGAGGAACCGACGCCGGGCTCGGAAAGGCACATCGTACCGAAATACCGGCCTTCGAGCATGGGGGTGACGTACCGCTCGACCACCGAATCCGATCCGAAGGTCAGTAGCAGGTGCGCATTGGCCATCGTCAGCCGGGGGTACGAGATGGTGCCGATGTTTGCTGCCTGAAACCACATGAAACAAGCCCGGTGAATGACCTCGGGCAACTGGAAGCCGCCGTTTGCCTCGTCGATCGTGGCCGCGATCAAGCCGGACTCGGCGAATCTCCGGAGCGCTTCGCCGACTTCGCCGTTAACAATTACGCGCCCTTCGTGGACCCTGGGCTCGCTGAGATCATTCAGCCGATTGTGCCCAGCGAAGTGCTCGGTGGCGAGTTCGTCGGACAACCCGAGTACGCCCCGGAACGTGGATTCCGAGTGTCCCTGAAACCGAGGCCTCTCCGTCAAAGAACGTGCGTCCAACCACTCGAAGAGCATGAACTCCAGGTCCCGACTCGACAGGATTTTCGAGGTCACCACGCCGCCTTCCATTCTTGTGTCGCTCGCCAAAAGAGGCGAGCTCGAGGTCCTCGACGCCGCGCCACAGGGCCTTGTGACCGACGCGCTCGAGTTTGTAGAGCCCGACCCGCAACTGCGCTTGGGCGTTGATGCTCCTCTGGGGCGGATGGGCACTGCTGACGAGATCGCCGATGTGGCCTCATCGGGCAATGGCCTGCTGTACCTGGCATCAGACGAGAGCCCCTACTGCAACGGCAGCATCCTGACCGTCGACGGCGGGATGATCTGCAAGCCGAGCGGAGGCCGCCGCAGGCGAGAGGGGTCACCGGGAAAGGAGGGTGATGCCGATTGCCGCCGAGTCGTTGTCGAGGTAACCGCCGGCGTTCTCAGCGACCGCCACCCGCGCGCCTGGCACCTGCCTTTCGGCAGACCGCTCCCGCAGCTGGTCGATGAGCTCCACCAGCTGGGCACAGCCCGTCGCACCGATGGGATGGCCCCGAGAAAGCAGGCCTCCCCCGGTGTTGACTGGGATCCGGCCACCCAGCGATGTCGCTCCCGATGCCAGCAGCCCTGGCCCCTCCCCGGGGCCGCAGAAGCCGAGCTGCTCGTAGACGATCAACTCCGCAGGCGCCGCGCCGTCGTGCACCTCTGCGACGTCGACATCCTGCGGTCCCAGCCCAGCCTGCTCATAGGCAAGCCTGGCGGCACGCGTGACACCGGGGAGGTCGCCGTCCGCGCGGTCGGTACCGGACGCGAGCACGCAGGCGCGTACGAGCACGCCGGTGCTTCCGTGCCTCTTGGCGAACTGCTCGGAGCACACGATGACCGCGGCCGCGCCGTCGCTCACCGGCGAGCACATGAGCAGCCGGAGCGGCTCGGAGATCATTCGACTGCTCAACGCCTGCTCACGACTGACCCCCGACCGGAACTGCGCCTTCGGGTTCAGTGCTCCGTGGCGGCCGTTCTTAACGGCCACATCGGCGAAGTCTGCCTCGGTGGCACCGGATTGACGCATGTAGTCAGCCGCCATGGCGGCATAGACATCCATGAAGTACGACTTCGGAAGCTCAGACGAGCCGTCCGCGGCTGGCACGGCCTGGGCGAGCCGTCCCTTCAACGACGGGGGCTGAGACAGGTCAATGGCGGTGCCGATCGCGTGCAGCGAGCGGGTCTTGTCGTCATGCGTCAACTTCTCGGCACCGACCGCCATCGCCACGTCCACCGATCCGGACTCCACCGCCATGCACGCGAGCCGGAAGGCCGTCGTCGCTGACGCACAGGCGTTCTCGACGTTGACGATCGGCATGCCCAGCAGACCGGTGTGCCGCAACGCCGACTGGCCCCGGATCATCTCCTGGCCGCTGATCAGCCCCTCGGCGGCGTTCCCGAAAAAGACTATCTGCACGTCGGCTGCACCCAGCCGCGCATCCGCAAGCACATCCGCCACGACCTCCTCAGACAGGCTGCGAAGGGTCCTACCCGGCGTCCTGCCGAACGCGGTCACCGCCGCGCCCGCAACGTGAATCGAGCTCATCGTCGTCCTCTCGTGGAACGCTGCCTGAGCTACGCGAACCCGACTGAGCGGCCACCTCAGTCAGCTGCGCAACCCTGGTGAACGATCGCACCCGCAAGGCGGGCACCTCCCGGAAAGCGTGTTCCCTAGCCGCGGAGAGGACCCTACCCAAACATCCTACGTCTGGGTGCACCTGGACTCGGCGATGTGCTTCCACTCCCTCCCGCATCAGCGCAGCTCGCCGAGCAGCTTCCCCTCCGCTCCTGGGATCGCCCGGTCCTGACCCGTGCCGGTGTCCTCCAAGGCCAGCGTGACGTTCGGCAGGCCCTTCAGGGCCCCGGCATCAGCGCGGACGAGACACCTGCAGCTGCCGCATCAAGATCGACGTCCGCTACGCCGTAGGTCAGGACGAACGCCAGGCGGAGGTTGCTTGCCATCAGCGGCCGGACCTCTCGGTCTTATGGAATGCGCGCATCGGCCGGAACGACCGACAACAGCTCCTCCGGGTCGAGGAGCGGCTCTTCCGGGTGCGCCCGCTGCCAAGGCCGCTCGCTGCGCGGCCCCAGGCTGACCACGATGTTGCGGACGATCGCCAGCGCGTGGACGTCGTCGTCCGCCAGATGGTCGGTCACGCCGCTGGTCCTGCTGTGGAGCAGGCCGCCACCGTGGTCCTCGGCGGTCACGACCTCGCCGGTGGCGGCCTTCACGAGCGGCGGCCCAGCCAAAAGATTGTGCCCTGGTCGCGGACGATCACCGCCTCGTCGGCCATGCCGGCACGTAGGCGCCTCCGGCGGTGCACGACCCCAGGACAGCAGCGATCTGCGGGATGCCGCGCGCCGACAGGTTCGCCAGGTTGAAGAAGATCCGCCGAAATGATCGCGATCCGGGAGGACCTCGTCCTGTCGCGGCAGGAAGGCCCCACCTGAGTCGACGAGGTAGATGCAAGGCAAGGCGTTCTGCAGCGCGATCCCCTGCGCCCGCAGGTGCTTCTTGACAGTCAACGGGTAGTAGAAATGCCGCTTTCACCGTCGCGTCGTTGGCCACGATGATGCACTTACGGCCAGCGACCCGCCCCGCCCCGGTGATGATGCCGACCGTGGGAGCGTCGCCGTCGTACATGCCATGGGCAGCGAGCGGGCTGAGCTCCAGGAACGGGCTGCCCCGGTCCAGCAAGGCCGCCACCCGGTCGCGGGGAAGCAGCTTTCCCCGCAGGGGTCCTAGGCTCTCAGCCAATGAGTGCGGCAACAAGCCGACCCAGGTATCACCACGGGACTGGGCAAGCCACGATCTCCAGCTGCAGCGCCGCGAGCACCCGCCCGAACCCGATGTACTGGCCGGCCATCATCATCAGCTCCAAGATCTGCGCCTGATCGAAGTGCTCCCGCAGTGCGGCGATCTCGTCGTCGCCGATGTCGTGGTGCTCGACCGCGAGTCGTTCCGCGAAACGCACGGCGGCCTTCTCCGGCTCGGAGTAGTCGGTCGAGTTCTCGTAGTCGTCGACCGCCTGCGCCTGCTCCTGCGGAATGGTGTCCCGGGCCAGCCTCGCGGCCAGACAGGTCTGACAACCGTTGAGCGTGGCGATCCGCAGCCGGACGAGCTCCTTCAGTCGCGCGGGTAGGTGCGCGGCGGGTGTCTGGTTGGTGTGCCAGGGGTAATAGAAGCCCTCCAGATAGTTGCGCAGCAACTCGGGGGCCGGGGCAAATGCGCGCGCCACGTGACGCGTGGACCAGTCGTCCTCGCGCGCATCGTCATGGATCTGCTGAAGAAAGGGGGCCAGATCCTCCGGCTCGGTAAGCGGCAGACGGGACATTGTTCATTCCTTCCGGTGGGGTGGCTGTAGAGAATCGTAGCCCCGCCCGTCCAGCCGTTGTAGCGCTCCGACCCCTCGGGGAAGTCGATGCTCCAAGAGCGCTCCCCGGTCGCTCCGAGCCGAGGAGGGGCCGTCCCGGCGCTAATGCTCGCCGCATCCGCTTCGCTAACTGTCGGTGTCCAGATTCGTTCGGCGAAGCAGCTGACGTTGCTCGGAGTACCTGCGGATCACACGGCGTCGTTAATTTCATCAACTTGAGCGAGGCCCCGACCCCGCGTGCGTTACGAGCTCGTTAGCAGCGACCGCAAGCGAACGCTCACATCGGCGCCGGCCTGCACGAGCGCAGCGAGACCCGCACGACCCGGCGCAACGCAACCCGTGACAAGACCGTCACCACAACCGCTGGGGACCTGACGTGAAGATCCCGAAGGTGCGGACCGGATCGTTCATTCCGGCGCTGCTTAACCCGCGACCGCGGATCGATGTTGCGCTGCACGCGGTCGTGATGCAGGCGTATGTCGAGGGCGTCATCACCCGCCGGGTCGATGACCTGGTCGTCGCGCTCGGCGGAACGGGGATCAGCAAGAGCGAGGTGTCGCGGATCTAGCTCGACACCGAGGTCGCCACCTGGCGGGGCCGGCCGCTCGATGAACAGCCGTTCCCGTATGTCTTCTTGGACGCGGCCTTCTGCGAGGTCCGTCTCAACGCCCCGGTCGTCTCGCAGGCCGTCGTGATCGCCACCGGCGTCAGCGCCGACGGGCGCCGGGAAGTCCTTGGCTGCGCCGTCGGGACAGCGAAACCGAGAGCTTCTGGACCGACTTCCTGCGCGATCTGCGCGACCTTGGCCTGCACGGTGTCCAGCTTGTCATCAGCGACAGCCACCGCGGCCTGACCAACGCCGTCGCGGCGCTGGCCCATCGGGGCGACGACGGTTGCGGCTTCGTCGCGCAATGCCTCGACGTGCGCCTTCGTGCTGTGGACGACGACCACGAAGTCGTCCGCGTAGCGGACGAGTCGGTAGGTCGGTTGTCCGCGGCGGCGCCGCCGGTGCCGCGCGCTGGAGTCGCCCATCGCCGACCAAGCGGCGGTGACAGCTGGTCACTGCGCCGGGCCGCGCAGCTCCGGGCATCTCGGCGGCCGATGAGTTCATCCGCGTGCGCGTCACATCGGAAGGCCCGTTTGGCTGTGTCAACTCGACTTGGCCCCAGGCTGACAGGGCCACGCGGTCGCAGCTGCGCGGACCATCGACCGCTCAGCGGGCCGACTGCCGCCACAGCCGCTTCATCCACCGCACTTAGCCCGGATCCACCGTTCGTTGATCGCTGAGGCTCCAGGTTCGATGGCGGAGTCGCTGCTGGGTTGAGGGCGTGCGCGTGTGCCCGGGCGGGCCGGTGGTCTCCACGTTTTGTTCCGGTTGGTCC
>JAABUT010000762.1_pt1 | contig 44601 bp, 34 predicted proteins | sample 5559281 | NCBI WGS metagenome assembly JAABUT01 (sample SAMN10711880, study PRJNA513359) | rock metagenome | isolation source: Antarctica rocks | place: Antarctica: Victoria Land, Ricker Hills nord | collected 2016-01-04
TATTCTATCAAAACAACCCAGCGTACCTATGATTTTTTCATCATATCGTTTCGTCAAAAGTTCCATACCATTTTTTAAAGAAAGTTACGAATTTTACCTCTTTGGTTCTGGCTTGTCCAGGTTAGGTATTAGGAATATTGCCGAATGGTTAAATAGCTGGTTAAACTTATATAGTAATTCTTTGAAACTATGTGAAGACAGATCTCCTGGTAGTTTGGGAAAATTTAATATACCTATGGACGTAAAAATAAAACAAGGTTATATTGGCTATACAATACAACAGTATATAACTAAAAGTTTTGGAGGGGTAAGAAGACCTACAAAAGCTTATGAGGAAATTATTAATAGTGTCCCAAATGAGATAGAAAAATCTCTGGGAAAGTATTTAAAAGTAAATTTAGTAAAAGATGATTTGAAATTAGGAGATGTTCCACATTTATACAGCTTAATACCTCTGGCACAATCTAATGCAAGTCCATTATTGAAGCTAAAAGGAACAGATGGCCTTGTAGGTACACAGTTTAAACAAGTACAAGACTATAAAGCTATTCTTGAAGGAATTGTTGGAAAATTATTCATAAATCTTAGTAAGTGAGCATGAATTGGCCAAGAGCATTAATAACAGAACTTGCAGCAAGAAGATGTATTATTTTTTTGGGTTCTGGAGCATCTGCAGCTTGTTTAGCTATAGACAATATTAAAAGACCACCAACGTGGAATGCATTTTTGCAAAATTTAATTGCTTTAATACCAGGTAGAGGAACGCATCAACCTATAATTACAGATTTAATAGATAAAGAGAAATATTTGGAGGCCGCAGAAATTATATATGAACTAATTCCTAACCTGGACAAGCCAGAACCAAAGAGGCAAAAAAGAAAAGTTGAATTTTTTTAAAATCCCCTGAAAGCTAAGGTGGTATTCCTTTTCAGAGAAGGCTAAAAAATATCTTGCCATTTTTGGTTAAGTTTTAAGTTGTTAGATACTAAGGCTGATTATAGTAGTTTTATAAGAGAAGAATTAGATACTCCCAGGTATGCTCCATCACAGATTCATAAATGTGTAATGGAGCTAGATCCTAAAATTGTCATAACAACTAATTATGATAAAATATATGATAATTATTGTACAAGCGGAACCGCCACTGACGGTTATAATGTGTCTAAATATTATGATAATCATTTAACAGCAGACCTTCGTTCACCTGTTCGTATTATAATTAAATCGCATGGTTGTGTTTCAGATGCTAATAGAATTGTTTTAACTAAATCACAATATTTTAAAGCAAGAAAAGAGTATTCCAATTTCTATAAAATTTTAGACTCTTTATTTTTATCTCATACAATTCTTTTTATAGGATACAGTTTAAATGATCCTGATATCCAGTTAGTATTGGAAAATGTAAATATCACCGCACCCACTGCCCATCCTCATTATTTTATATTGGGTAATAACGTTGATCCTATAATAAAAAGAGCAAATAAAATTTCATATAACTTAGACTTTATTGAATTTCCAGCAGGAGATTTTGATGAATTGAATGAAGGACTTTTCGAATTATTAGCAGAAGTTCAAAATTTAAGAATGTCTAATCCCTCTGCTTAATGCTTTATTTATAATTAATCTCAGCTCCTCGAAAATAAGTTTTTTCTATTTCAATCGAAACGTTAACTTAACTATGAATATAATAGAATTACTATTAGTAAATGTTCATATTTTTTAAGCGTTTCATTTCTGCCTGCTCCTCCTTCTCATTTCACTCCCCCCGCTTCCCATACATTCCCTCCATTTTTTCCAAACCATCTAAAAGCCCTTCTGCTGTATTTTTTTCAAAAAGCATTGATTCTGCTTTGTTGCCTTCAAGAGCGTTATAAAACTTTATTTGTTGGGTAAGATCAGTTTTTACTGATTTGCTGACTTTTGCAATAAGATTTTTTGCGTCTGCCCGATAACAGGCTTCTAAAAAAACGAGAGAGCTTCTATTGTGCATATTACCAGAACTGATATGACCATAAGGGAAATTTTCTTCTGCCATCATTTTATCTGCCTTTTGCAAATAAGCTCTTGCTTCTTCTTTTCTGCCTTTCGCTGTCAGGTCAAGAGCAAGTTCTGCGTAGGCATTTCGGATAGAAAGTAACTGGCGGCGGTTTGGTTCATCAAAATAAACACCGGGGATATTGGCATTTCCTGCAGCAAATTTATTCATCAGCTTATCTGCCATCCAGTCCGTATTTACTTCGCTGTGTGCAACGGGTACAAGACGATAAGCAAGGCCATCTTTTCTTAAATAAGCGCCAAATCCTAACCTGGACAAGCCAGAACCAAAGAGGCAAAAAAGAAAAGTTGAATTTTTTTAAAATCCCCTGAAAGCTAAGGTGGTATTCCTTTTCAGAGAAGGCTAAAAAATATCTTGCCATTTTTGGTTAAGTTTTAAGTTGTTAGATACTAAATCATCAAACAGTGTGGTGAAATAGATGGGGCGTTTCCATTTGTTTGCTGCAATTACATTCAATACAGCCAAGTCGTTTTTCATTAAAATATTTTTTGGAATTTCGAAACGAACCTCACTTACCACGCTGTCTTTTGCATTCACAGTTCCGTTTTGTCTTACGAGGTTTACATCCACAGGCACAGACACTTTATGTACCGGGAAAGTGTTGATCATTTCATCACCTCCTGCAGGCATCATTTTACTTTCATCATCGCTGCCGATGTAATTTTTCATCAGATCATTCAGATCAAAATATTGTCCGTCAGGTATTCCCGGCACTTGCCGGTAACGTACATAATCTCTTTTATGACCTAATATTTGCTCCGGTGTCCAGAGAACTTCGACAGGGGCGCTTTGGTTTATCTTATACCTCATTTGATTGATGTACCAGTCGCTTCCTAATAAAGGATTGATCATTACACGAATATCAGGGCGAATGCCTTCGACTTCCTGCGCATACCACAACGGGTAAGTGTCATTGTCGCCGCCTGTAAAAAGAATGGCATTGGGCGCACAGCTTTCAAGGTAGTCTTTTGCGGAGTCTCTTGCTAATTGTTTCTTACTGCGGTCGTGGTCGTCCCACTCCTGGGCAGCCATTAAAACAGGAACGGCAAGCAGGCAGACAAGGGCAGCAAGATTAGCGGCAATATTGGCATTCAGCTTCTTTGTTAACCACGCTGTTACCTGTAAAACACCTAAACCTATCCAGATAGCAAAAGCATAAAAAGAACCTACATAAGCATAGTCACGTTCTCTTGGCTGAAAGCCGGCCTGGTTGAGATAGATAACAATAGCAAAACCGGTAGATAAAAAAAGAATCATGACAACATTAAAGTCTTTGCCTGTCTTTTTATATTGATGAATCAAACCGGCCAAACCTAGTAAAAAAGGAAGCAAAAACAGTTTGTTATGTGCCTTATTATTTTTGCTGCTGTCAGGCATCAGGCTCTGATCGCCGTACAAAATGTTGTCAATAAAAGGTATTCCTGTTATCCAGTTTCCGTCCCTTACATTTCCCGGAAACATTCCCTGCACATCGTTTTGTCTTCCTGCAAAATTCCACATGAAATAACGGAAGTACATCCAGTAAGTTTGATAAGAAAGAAAGAACTTGATGTTGTCACCAAAATCGGGATCTCTTTCGTAAGTGCCATCGGTATTCTTACCAATATTTAAAAACTGCGCATAATAATCGCGGTGGTTTTGCTCATTGCTTCCATCCCAAACTCTGGGAAAAAGCATCATCTGGTTGTCGTCATATACATAATGTCCGTCTTTACCATTCTCCGCATACTTGTTTTTTGTCTTAATATATTTCGTGGAAGTTTCCTTATAATCTATGGGATCTGCTGTAAATTTCTGTCCGTACAACAAAGGAAAGTCACCGTATTGCTCGCGACTTAAATAACCGGCTAAACTAATGGGGTTATCTACGTTAAACATGTCCACGGCAGGATCAGCATTGCTGCGGATCATAGTGGTAATGTAAGTGCTGTAACCAATCAAAATAAACGCAAATGACCAAAGACCTAAACGAACGAAAACATAATTCTTCTTATTTGCCCATTTTAAGCCATAAGTGATTAAAACAGTTAGCAAAATAAAAAAAGCTGTAAAACCGCTAAAGAAGGGGAGGCCCAAAGTATTTACAAAAAAGATATCAAAAGAACCTGCCCAGTTAATAGTATACTGAATAATTGCTTTTTGAACGATACCTGTAATGACGCAACCAACAACAAAAGCTATAAGTGCTCCTTTTTTTGTGGCTTTGTATCGCTTATAATAATACACCAGCACAATTGTCGGAATAGTTAACAGGTTTAATAAGTGAACGCCAATGGAAAGGCCGATCATAAAAAAGATGAAAATAATCCACCTGTCAGCGCTGATGCCTGTTTGTGCTTCATCGTTTACGGCATTTTCCCATTTTAATATTGCCCAAAAAACAATGGCGGTAAAAAATGAACTTAAAGCATAGACTTCCCCTTCAACCGCAGAAAACCAAAATGAATCGCTGAAAGTAAAAGCCAATGAGCCTGCAGCACCTGCCGCCATAACAGTAATAATCTCATTGTTACGTAAAGCATCATTTTCGTGCTGAATTATCTTTTTGGCAAAATGAGTAATGGTCCAAAAGAGAAAAAGAATAGTAAGACCGCTGACAAGGGCACTCATTACGTTTACCGCTTTTGCAGCAGTCATTGGATTATCACCAAAGAAAATAATAAATAAACGGCCAATCATTACAAACAGCGGCGCCCCGGGCGGATGCGGCACTTGTAATTTATAAGCGCTGCTTACAAACTCGCCGCAATCCCATAAGCTTCCGCCAGCCTCGGCTGTTAAAATATAAACAGTACAGGCAATTATGCAAACTATCCATCCCGTAAGGTTGTTGGCGCGGTTGTAATTCATTTTCACTTTGTTTTTATTGAAGTGGGAAAAATACATTGACTGTCTCTATCGGGCGGACAGGCGATGCGGGCTTACATCAAGTGGGAGAGTAGCACTATTTGCTTATACCTATGACGGAGTAATAGTCTATTGTTTAAGGCTTTTTATAATCGAAGTCTGTCCACAACTCATTAAGTTTTAACCATATGCTTTCTGAAAATGGTTTTGGAGATAATTCATAAAAAATAAAAGTCTTGCCTTTTTCTTTGTAAGGTCTTACATGAATAATGCAATTAAGCGTTATTGGTCTTTGTTCCATATAGTCAAGCAATTCTATTGTTCCATTAAAAGTTTTAAGGTCACTTTCAGATGTCGTTACCTGTTTCACAAAAGTTTTTACCGGTATTACTTTGCTTGCCGGTATTTTTCTTGGCTCTATATTTCTGCCAACTAATCCTGTATAATAAGCTCTCAGGTTATTTTCAAGTATGTTTTTATTTATTTTATAATAGCCGTCTAAATACCACAGGAAAGCATACGTCCAATATTCATTACTTTTTACATTTCCCCATCCCGGAGTAAACCGAATGTCTTCAACGCCTTTATATTGTATCTGCGGAGCAAACTCAATGGGTATCAGGAAACGTTCGACATCCCAACCTGTGGGAATAGAAAGTTGATAAGGAGCTTTCCATTTTTTTCCATCAAATTCTGTTTTTGTATCTTGTGCCAAACAGTATAATGAGGTCAGGCAAAGAATAGCAATTGATATTTTTTTCACCTTATTTAAATTATTTACTGATTTTTGAAAAACCTATATCAAAAGTTTGGACATAAGTATTGCTGCAGCTTATAGCAAAAGCTTTATAAACAGGTATAAATAATTAATATGGTTAGTGCAGAATTGCTTTAATTAAAATGGCAGTTTTGGATAATAAACAGGCATTTTTTATGAAACGATATATTTATTGAATTGCAACAAGTTTATTATCAAATATTAATTGCTTCTTGCTTAATTCATCTTTATCCGCAGCATTCGTACTGCGAGGCTGAATAACCGGATCAGCAGCTCTTATTGATCTTTCTGAAGCATTAATCCGGGTACTTATTTTATTACCATTTTGCCCTGATTCTTCTTTGCTTTCAGACAGTTCATCTTTGGTAAGGTTAATATTGACCTGTATTGAAAAACTATTATTGCCCAATGTGGTATCAATCATAAATGTGATTGCATGATTGCCTATGTTGTTGTAGCCATTTTTTTCCAAAAGATTCTTTAACCTTGTTTTTTCGTTGAAAACCATTTCCAGGCTTAATGCTTCCCCTGTTTTCAATAAACAGTTTTCTTTTTCTTTTTTAACTGCAGCTTCCACTTTTTTGTCCGGGACAGAATAGGTTAAAGAACTTAGAATATAAGTTTTTGTTGCAGCGCTTTGCTCTTTTGTTGCAGGATTATATATCTCATGTTTATTTCTGAAAGCCAGCAACAGAAAAGTAACCAATGGAACGAGAAGCGCGAATTTTAGCAGGTGAGACTTCCCTGTTTTACTTTTATTCATCATACGAATCCTGCTTTTTAAAGATGTAAATTTTAAATTGCTGGCAATGGAAGACGGAACATCACCTGTGACCTTAAGAAGGAGGTATTGATAACTTTTTCTGTCTGCACCTTTTTGTATCACAGCATCATCCGCAATAAATTCAAGGTTTTCACGGATGGCTTTTTTTATAAGCCATGCAAAGGGATTGTACCAGTTGAATATGCAGATCATTTCCGTAAGTAACACATCTATAGTATGTTTTTGCTGTGCATGCACCTTTTCGTGATCAATGATTTCCTGCAATTCTTTTTCGCTGTAATTATCTTTGTTAATAAAAATATTGTTTAGAAAAGAAAACGGAAGAACAGGTTCGGAAAGGTGATAAATGTCGACTTCACCAGTAAGTATACATGTTGCCTTTGACCTGATTTTTCTTATTGATAAAAGCTGAACCAGCAACCGAAAGAAAAGAACGAAACTAATAAAAATATAAACCGCAGAAAGTATTTGCCGGTAATTAAATGTTATATAGTTATTGACAAGATTTGATGGTATTTTGTTATTAACTATTACTGGTAAATAATTAATAAATGGGATATTCTTTAGTTGCTGCGCCTGCACAAAAACAGTAACATTAATAAACGGAATTATAAAAGACAGAATGGAAAAGATTAACAGGAAATACCTGTTCAATCTATAATATGTTATTTGCTTCAGCAGCAAAGTATAAAAGAGAAAAATCATCGCCAGGCAAAATGAGACTTTTAATGCGTATTCACTATATACAGGCATAATCATTTATTTATTGTTTTCAATAAGGTCAATAATTTCTTTCAGTTCTTTTGGCTTCAGTTTTTTCTGTGCAACAAAAAAATTCACCATGTCTTTATAAGAGTTATTAAAATAATTCTGCACAAAACCCTGCATAAACTGTTGCTTATACTCTTCTGCTGATACTATTGGTTTATACAGGTAAGTATTGCCTAACAAGCGGCTGGAGACATAGCCTTTTTTCTCAAGATTTTTTATGGTAGAAGCCAGCGTGGTATAAGGCGGTTTTGGATCAGGCATCTGGTCAAGAAAAGTTTTTATGTTTCCTTCGTGCAAATTCCAGATCACCTGCATCAGTTCTTCTTCCTGCTGTGTAAGCTTTTCCATTTACGATGTTTTCGTAAAGCTACGACTTTTTCGTAATTATCAAAATTTATTTTATTGTTTTTTTGATCTAAGGCAAAAAAAGCCGCTTTAAAAATAAAGCAGCTTTTTTGTTAATTGCAAAAAATGTGTATTAATGGAACTTTGCAGAAATGTATTCAACTAATTTCTCGTCACTCATTTTATTTGAAGTGCTTTCTTTTGTAACCGTATTTTTGTATTGCGGCGTATCTGCCAGGTAATTAATAAACTGTTCCTGAGCCTTGCCGGTACCGGTTACATGAACTTCGTCAACATTTTGCATGTGAGAAGTTATTTCTTTAAATAATTTTTGAAGCGAGTCTTTTTCTGCATTGTTTGCAGCGTTTTCATTTGAGTTACTTTCCTGCCGCACTGCTTTGGCATGTGCTAATACAACAAAATTATCTGAGTCTGCATTTTCTCTGCCTACAATAATCGCCTGTTGTGAGTCCATCCAAACACCGAATTGTTTTTTGTTTTTTACTGACATTTTATATTTATTAAATGACAGCAAGAATACGTAATTAAATTGTGGATAGTTATAAAAAGAGAATAATAATTATTTTAAAATTTTTTTATTCTTTTTATTTAAACGATGCAATTCCTTTTCATTAACTTTCCCCTGAAAGTCAAAAATCAACGTTTTTATAAATATAAAAATTTTAAGAAAAGACTTATCTTAAGCAAATGTTTAGCTGCACTTATATAATTCCGGAGCAGCGTTAAGCATAGGAAACTGTCGCTGGTGCCAGTACGGGTAAGCGGGAAAACTTTCGCTTACTTCATCCAGTTTCTTTACTTGTTCAATAGTTAAATTCCAGCCTACGGCACCGAGGTTTTGCTTAAGTTGTTCTTCATTTCTTGCACCAATAATTATATTGTCAACAGTCGGCCTTTGCAAAAGCCAGTTGAGTGATACCTGGGCGACTGTTTTTCCTGTTTCTTCTGCTATTTCATAGAGTCTGTCCACTATGTTATACAGTTTTTCATAATCTACAGTATCTTTCGGCACCGGGCTTCCGCCCTGAACCACCCGGCCATTTTGCGGCAATGGCTGGTTGCGGCGGTATTTTCCGCTTAATAAACCACTGGCTAAAGGGCTCCAAACTATGGTACCGATCTTCTGATCAATAGCAAGAGGCATAAGTTCCCATTCAAAATCACGGTTAACAAGAGAGTAGTAAGCCTGGTGAGCAATATATTTCGACCAGCCATAGCGTTCAGAAACGGACAACGATTTCATCAGGTGCCACCCTGAAAAGTTGGAGCAGGCAATATAACGCACTTTTCCGCTTTCTATTAAATTGTCCAGCGCCTTGAGCGTCTCTTCAATAGGAGTGTTGGCATCAAAGCCATGCATGTGGTAGATGTCTATATGATCTGTTCCAAGACGCTTCAGACTATCTTCGCACGCTTTTATCAGGTGTAATCGTGAAGAACCATAATCATTCACTTTACCAGACATCGGAAAAGTAGCTTTTGTTGATATCAGGACCTTATCCCTTAATCCCGAAATTGCCTGTCCTAAAATTTCCTCTGCAGTTCCGTTTGAATATACATTGGAAGTGTCAAAAAGACTTACCCCTGCATCAAGGCACAGGTTTACCATACGGGTCGCTTCTTCAACTTCAGTGCTTCCCCATGCCTTAAAAAATTCGTTTCCGCCTCCAAAGGTTGCTGTGCCAAAACTTAATACCGGTATTCTTAAGCCTGAATTTCCTAATTGCCTGTACTCCATTGTATGAGTTGTATTTGTTTTCCTTATTATTAAAAAAGTGAGCCACACCCCACAATACAAGCTTTCTGTTATTTTCACTATTGGTATTTGTTCTGTTTGCTTATATGCACACGTTTTCCCCTATATAATAATGTAAATTGCACTGTAATAACATTGCTTCTACAACAGCAGCCTTTCTGCCTTCAGGCGTTTTTATTGAATTTAATAGAAAAATTTAAATAGTGATACACGAATGAAACATGTATTTATCTCTTTTTTATTGCTTTTACTTACAACTATTTCTTTTGCTGCTCCATATACTGACAGCTTAATTAATCAATTAAACAATGCAATCAAACAATCGGGTATTTATGACAATAAAAAACTAAAGGAAATTGCTCAGTTAAAGAGCCTGTTAAAAGAAAATGCAAAAGGTGATCTGAATAAGCAGTATGATATTTACCTTAAATTATACGAAGAATATAAATACTATAATTACGATTCCGCATTTAATTATACAATAAAGCTGAGAAAGTTAGCCGAATATAAGAATGATCCTTCCCTGATTGCTGATGCAAAAGTAAAAATGGTTTTTGTAATGGTTTCCGGGGGACTGTTTAAAGAAACTTTTGACTCACTAAATGTTATATCTCTAAAAGTTGCCGCTGATACAGTGAAAGCCGAATATTACTCGTTAATGGCCCGTTCTTACTATAATCTTGCTGATTTCAACAGCGATAACGTGCACAGCCCTTACTATAATACTAAAGGCAATTTTTATTTAGACTCTGCATTAGATTTATATTCACCAAACTCTTTCGACTATGTATATTATTCTGCTTTACGGTTTTTAAAAAAGGGCAGTGATGACAGCGCTTTATCTGATTTAAACAATTTAATTGTCCGGAAAAACTTATCTTATCATCAAATTGCTTTAGCGACATCTACCACGGGCGGTATTTTAATGAGCCAGGGTCGTGAGGATAAAGCGAAACCTTATTTGGTTGAAGCTTCCATTGCAGATATACAATCATCTACCAAAGAAACGCTGGCTCTTTTGAATTTAGCTAATATCATATTTAAAGAGGGAAATATAAAAACTGCCGCATTATTTATTGAGAAGGCAAATGCAGATGCTTCATTTTATAATGCAAGACTAAGAAAAGTGCAGATCGGAACTATTTTACCAATCATTGAAGGTGAAATGATAAATACCATACAAACGCAAAAACAAAAGTTAATAATTTACCTGGTATTACTCGCTTTTTTAGTATTGTTATTAGTGGGATTTGCAGTTATTATCAGAACCCAGGTAAAAAAACTGAAAGCCGCCCGGATTAAGTTGTTAGGGGCAAATGAAAAACAGCAACAGATCAATCACCAATTAACAGAGGCTAATGAATTGAAGGAAAAATACAACGATCAGTTAAAAGAGATTAATAATCAGTTGGTTGAAGCAAATGCAACTAAAGAAAAATTTAATAAAGAACTGCAGAAAATAAACAACCGGTTATCAGAGGCAAACAAAATTAAAGAAGAATACATTGGTTACTATTTCAATATGGACAATGAGTTTTTGGCAAGAATTGAAAAATTGATAAAATCAATAGACAAAAAACTGGCCGAACGAAAGTGGGAAGAAATAAAATTTATCATTAATAGTGTCAACTTAAAAAAAGACAAAGAAGAACTTTTAAAGAATTTTGATAAAGTTTTTGTCAGGCTGTTTCCGAATTTTGTTACTCAATTCAATACTTTGTTTACCGAAGAAGATAAGATAATACTTAAAGAGGATCAACTGTTAAATACTGAGCTAAGAATCTTTGCCTTAATGAGATTGGGCATAACAGAAAATGAAAAAATCGCCGAAATCCTTGATTATTCCATTAATACAATTTATTCTAAAAAAACCAAGATCAGGAGTAAAACGATTATTCCAAAAGATGAATTTGAGAAGAAAATCATGGAATTGACTACTTTAAGTTTTTAGAACTTTTCCGGGTTATATGTTAGTATAGTTATAAATTTTTATAAAATTCTTGCTTTTTTATTATCAAAAAACTTTTTTGTCTCCACCTTGTAACAATATATAAAAATGTTTTAATGTTACCATTATATGTTGACTATCAATACATAACAAACTTAATTTCTTTATCTATCTATTTTTTTTTTAATTTTTTCCACTTAATTTTTTAGATTTATTATTTTAATGAGGATTTTTGTCTCCTGCTTCCATAAATTAACATAAACACTTTTGTGATCCTTATTACAATTAATGTTTTTGCCCGTTAGAAGGAAAAGCAGTAAAAAAACTCGTTATTACGAATCGCTTTGCATATGAAACCTTCCGCTATTACAAGAGATATTTCTCCGCTTCTCAAAAAACTTATTTCTCTGCAGAATCAGGCAAAACAAGATTATCTGTTTTTCTGATATGATGGCATGTTTTAGCCTGAATATTTAGAACGGGCAAAAGCATATAAAGAAAACTCTCAATCCTTCCACGTAAAGTAAAATCAAAAAAATGAAATTAAAACAGTTACTCCACACGTTGCTTCTTCCTGTTTTGTTCTTTTCTGTATTTCACGGGTTGTACGCCCAGGATCCTGCTCAGTATGGAAAACCTTTCGGCGCCGTTCCTGACACAAGGGATATAAATATTTACCAGGTTAATATACGGGCATTTAGTGCCGGAAGCAATTTAGCCGGCGTTACTGCAAGGTTAGATAAAATTAAAGATTTGGGAAACAATGTCGTTTATCTGATGCCTGTTTTCCCGACAGGTACCGATGCAAGAAGCAGCAATTCCCCCTATTGCATCAAAGACTTCACCTCGGTAGGCGCGGAATATGGAACGCTTGCAGATTTACGCACCCTTGTAGCCGGTGCGCACAGCAAAGGAATGTCAGTTATACTTGACTGGATAGTAAACCAGACTTCCTGGGATCATCCCTGGATTAAGCAACACCCTGATTGGTATATCAGAGATGCAAATGGTGTTATTCAACAACTGGGTACATACACTGATGTTGCTGCGCTTGATTTGAATAATGCAGAGATGCGGACAGCTATGGTCAATGCTATGAGATATTGGGTTTTTGCTGCCAACGTAGACGGTTTCAGGTGTGACTTTGCCGATAATCCATCAGTCAGTTTTTGGAAGCAGACGATAGATAACTTAAGAAGCATTAAATCTCATAAACTGGTTATGCTTGCAGAAGGCAAGCGTCCAGAGAATTTCACTGCCGGATTTGACCTGAATTTTGGGTTTAATTTTTATTATGATGCGTTAAAAGCTATACATAGCGGCGCTTCAGTAGGCAAAATTCAAACTGTAACAGATATAGAATATTCCAAGGCAAACGCCGCGCAAATGGTAGCAAGATACACAGGCAATCACGATACCAACGGGTCAGAAGGTACACCGCTTGAAGTATTTGGCGGAACCGCAGGTGTTATGGCCAATTTTGTTGTTGCAGCTTATATGAAAGGAGTGCCATTCTTATATGGCAGCCAGGAAGTGGCATTTGACAAAAGAATACCGTTCCCCTGGGATGGGGTAAAAATTGACTGGACTCAAAACTCCGGGGTTACTGCAGAATTTAAAAAAGTAATAGGATTTAGAAACAGCAGTACCGCCATCAGGCGCGGCACTATGCTTAATTATTCCGATTTAAACGTTTGTGCATTTACGAAAATATCTGGTACTGAGAAGGTGCTGGTATTTTCTAATCTTAGAAGTACCACATCTGATTATATTATGCCTGCAGCTTTGGCCGGCACTTATAAAGATGCGTATACCGGCGCCACAGTAACCTTAACGTCTGGGTCTGCCCTTTCTTTAAACGGCTTTCAATATCGGACGTTAACCGCCAAAAATAATCCCGCTACTGCGCATATATCAGTTTCTCCATTGAATTCAAGCATCGCAATTGGTACTACACAACAAGTTACGGCTACGGTAAATCCATCAGATACAGGCAAACCAGTAGTATGGAGCTCAAGTGATACAAATATAGCTACAGTTAATAACGCTGGCCTGGTTACCGCCATTGCCTTGGGAACCGTAACCATTACGGCTGCAACAAACGGTAATAAAATGGCAACAGCGGCAGTCACGGTTATACCCCCTCACACATTCACGGTTCATTTCTTCAGGCCATCGGATTGGGGAACAGGAATCAATATATACTGGTACAATGCTGACCCTGCAGGATCGCTTCCGAGCCCTTCATGGCCGGGTGTAAGTATGACAAATGAAGGTGATGGCTGGTACAGCTACACTTTTACCAATATTACTTCTGCTACGGTCATTTTTAATGACGGCACTCATCAGTCTGCTGATGTTGGCAGAGGCACAACAGGCTGGTATATAAATGAAGCCTGGTACGATACGAAGCCGCAAACTTCAACAAAAACTTTCACCGTTAGCTTCTACAGGCCGTCGGATTGGGGAACAGGAATAAATATATATTGGTACAATGCGCAACCTGCAACATCGCCCGCAAGCCCATCATGGCCAGGTGCAGCTATGACTGATAATGGTGATGGCTGGTATAGTTATACTTTTAGCAATATGGACTCTGCGACGGTTATTTTTAATGACGGCACAAAACAATCAGCCGATGTTACAAGAGGTAAAACAGGCTGGTATGTAAATGGCGCCTGGTATGACACAAAGCCTAACACTTTTACAGTTAATTTCTTCAGGCCTTCGGACTGGGGAACCGGAATAAATGTATACTGGTATAATGCACAGCCTGAGGGATCGCTACCAAGCCCGTCATGGCCGGGTATGGCGATGACTAATAATGGTGATGGTTGGTACAGTTACACTTTTATAGGTATTTCTTCAGCAATTCTCATTTTCAATGACGGTACTAATCAGACAGCCGATGGTATCAGAGATAAAACAGGCTGGTATTTAAATGGTGCTTGGTACGACACGAAACCGGCAACTTCATCACCCGGCTCTTTCACAGTTAACTTTTTCAGGCCAACTAACTGGGGAACAGGAATAAATGTATACTGGTACGACGCACAGCCTGCCGGATCGCTGCCAAGCCCTCCATGGCCAGGTGTGGCCATGACTGATAATGGCGACGGCTGGTATAGTTATACTTTTAACGGTATTTCTTCTGCAATTCTCATTTTTAATGATGGCACTAATCAGACTGCCGACGGTATCAGGGATAAAACAGGCTGGTATCTAAATGGTGTTTGGTATGATACAAAACCGGCAACTTTAGCAGCAAGGTCTGCAGCAGGAGCGTTTAATGGCGAATCTTCTTTAATGAAGATGTTTCCTAACCCGGCAAAAGGAAACTCATTTAATATTTATATACCCGGATTAAATAGAAATGAATTAGCGACTCTTTCCATTCTGGATGTAAATGGAAAAACAGCATTGAAAACCCAGGTACATCAATCAGCACAAGTAGGGTATAATCTTAAACCAGGGTTATACTTTGTAAGAATAAGTGCAAGCGGAATAAACATTACTAAAAAGCTTGTAGTGCAATAAGCGTTTTTAAGGTTATTATTTATAGCAGTAAAAGCGGCATCGATTGGTGTCGCTTTTTATTTATATTACTATACTTAACTTGAAAAGGACCTAAAAATCTTTAAGATAGTTATTGGGTTGAGAGTTATAAAAAAAGCTTATAAAGGCCGAAGTGCTTGGAAAGATATTCTTTGAAATTTTAAATGAACTGAATGGAAACTTTTTGGAAAAAAAGTAATGTAAAAACATTGCTTAACCTTATGAGAAAATAAATAAAAAACGATTTATTTACTATATAACAAAATTTTTAATATTTATATTTATAATTTGACTATCATTTACTTATACATTTATTTTTCTTTTTTTCATTCACTTTTTTCTATTTTTTCTATTTAAAATTTCAATACTTTATTTACTTATTGTCATTTTGACTTGTTAGATCATTTATCTCGTTTATCTGATAAAAACATTAGTAAGTACAACTAAGTTTTAAGTGGTTTAAAGGTAAAAGTCTGACAAACGAATATTAACGAAAATTGCTTTTCTTATGAAAATGCTCCCTTTACAATTGCGGGTATTCCCTCCGCTTCATTCCTTTTACTCTTTTAATTTTCATTTGTACAAACAGCTTTTCATCACTAACCAAATTATTAGCTATAATGCTTTATTGTCGTAAAAGAAAAATTTTCTTATAAAAAAAGTAAATAGAAACCTGTAAAAAATTCTGCGTATTAAAAAAAGTAAACTCAAAAAAAATGAAAGTGAAACGATTGGCCAGGCTTATGCTATTTCAACTGCTGTTTTTATCTGCCTTTCAAAGTGCTATTGCACAAAACAGAACAATAAGCGGAACAGTTTCTGATGATAAAGGCAACCCTGTACAAGGTGCTTCTGTCTCCGTAAAAGGCTCTTCTGCAGGTACAGCTACTGATAATGCAGGCAGGTTTTCTCTTGCGGTTCCGGCTTCTGCTAAAACGCTGGTAATTTCTAATGTTGGCTATAATATACAGGAGATAGCAGTTTCTGGAAAGAATGCTGTAAATGTAACCTTAGTTTCTGCTTCGCAAACTTTAAATGATGTAGTGGTAATCGGGTACGGCACAGCCCGCAAAAGAGAAGTAACCGGCGCCATTGCAACTGTCACTGCAAAAGATTTTCAGCAGGGTAATATAACTACGCCTGAGCAATTAATAGCAGGTAAGGTAGCAGGTGTCTCTATTACTTCCAACGGCGGCTCACCTGGTGCAGGAAGCACTATCCGTATTCGCGGCGGCGCATCCTTAGCCGCCAGCAGCGACCCGCTTATTGTAGTAGACGGTGTGCCGCTGTCACCCGGCAAAAACCCTGATGGAACTTCTGTTCTTTCCGGCGTTTCTAACCCGCTAAGTCTTATCAATCCTAATGATATTGCGTCTTTTACTGTTTTAAAAGATGCAGCATCAACCGCTATTTATGGTTCGCGGGCATCAAATGGCGTTATTTTAATTACCACCAAAAAAGGAACATCCGGCAAGCCGGTGTTTAATTTTTCAACACAGGTTTCGGTTTCTAAAATTATTAAAGAGGCTGATGTACTGTCTGCCGGTGATTTTCGAAAATATGCAGATACGCTCGGCAGCGGATTGGTAAATGGTGTGCCTTTCAAGTCTTTGCTGGGAAGCGCTAATACTGACTGGCAAAAGGAAATCTATAAAACAGCTATCACAACCGATAACAACCTGAGTGTATCGGGCAGCTATAAAAATTTGCCTTACCGGCTTTCAGTTGGTTACCTTAACCAGGATGGTATTTTAAAAACGGATAATCTTCAGCGTGTGTCCGCAGGCATTTCTTTAAGCCCTTCTTTACTTAATAACTACCTTAAAATTAATATTAACCTCAAAGGCGCTGTCAATAATACGCGCTTTGCTAACGGTGGCGCTATTGGTTCTGCTGTTTATTTTGACCCAACCCAACCCGTAAATGCCAGTTCTTCTCCTTACGGAGGATATTATGAATGGTTTTCAACTTCAGGGGGAGTAAACACGTTGAATAAACTGGCTCCGCGAAACCCGGTAGCGCTATTGGATTTGTACCGAAACACAAGTAATGTGCAACGCAGTTATGGTAATATTCAATTCGACTATAAGTTTCATTTTCTGCCTGACCTGCATGCCAATCTAAACTTAGGTTATGATGTTGCAAAGGGCGATGGCAAAGTAATCGTTCCTGCTTATGCTGCGCAAAATTTTCTTGATAGCGGACAGAATAACAAATATTCTAACCGGATAAATAACAAGGTGGGTGAATTTTACCTGAATTATAATAAAAATATTGCTTCTATCAGGAGCAATATAAATGCTACGGCAGGTTATGGTTATTATGATAATCTTAATACGAACTATAGTTTCTATAATTTCAGGGCAAATGGCGATACCGTACCAAACAGCAAACCCCAGAATTTTAGAGACAAACCTCAAAATACGCTGATTTCTTACTACGGTCGCCTTATATATACGTATAATACAAAGTACATTGTGGCAGCTTCGATACGTACAGATGGCTCGTCCCGCTTTTCGCCGGCCAACCGCTGGAGCGCTTTCCCATCTTTAGCGTTTACCTGGCGTATCAACCAGGAAAAATTTCTGGTGAATTCCAAAGCCCTCTCTGACCTGAAGCTACGCGTGAGCTACGGGGTTACAGGCAACCAGGAAGGCATAGGTAATTACTCATATTTAGGTCTTTATTCGCTTGGTGATAATAGTTCCAGAGTTCTCTTTGGTGATACCTATTACAACATGGGTACTCCTGCAGCCTATGATGCTAATATTAAATGGGAGCAAACAGAAGCCTATAATGCCGGTATTGATTATGGATTTCTTAATAACCGGATTAGCGGCAGTATTGATGTTTACTCAAAGAAAACAAAGGATCTTCTCAATACGATACCGATACCGGCAGGGTCTAACTTCAGCAGCAGAATAACGACTAACATAGGCAATGTGGAAAATAAAGGCATTGAATTTTTAATTAATATAAGTCCGGTCAGGAATAAGCATTTCTCGTGGGATATGAGCTTTAACGCCGCTTACAATAATTTTAAAATTACCAACCTTACAGCTACAAAGGATCCTACTTACGCAGGTTCGCAAATAAATAATGTTCAAATTAACAGTGTTGGTTTTTCCCCTTTGACTTTCTACGTATATCACCAGGTATATGATAAAAATAATAAGCCAATCGAAGGTGTCTATGCAGATCTTAATAATGATGGTATTATTAATTCAAATGATTTATATCATTACCAATCCGCACTTCCAAAATATGTGCTTGGGTTTACCACACAGTTCGCACTGGATAAGTGGTCTTTAAGTACAGTGTTACGTGCAAATCTGGACAATTATATGTATAATTCCGTAGCCGTAGGCGCTATTCAGTCCAATGTGTTTAATTCACTCGGCTACCTTGCAAATACACTTTCAGAACTTACAAAGAGCAGTTTTTTGTATAGTCAGCCATTGTCTGATTATTTTGTTCAAAATGCTTCTTTCTTAAGAATGGATAATCTTACAGTAGGATACAATGCGGGATATGTATTGCATAAAAAAGTTGGGCTTCGTATAAACGCGACTTGCCAGAATGTATTTATAATAACCAAATATACGGGGATTGATCCTGAAATATATGGTGGCTACGATGCTGCATTATACCCGCGGCCAAGGGTATATTCTTTAGGTGTAAATCTTCAGTTTTAAATAATTAAATGAACAATGATAATGATGAAACAAGCTAATATTTTTAAAGCAGGCTTTTCCCTGGTAATACTTTCTTTCTTTGTCTCTTGTAATAAAGACCTCGACCGTACCCCGCTAAACAGTACTACTGCAGACAAACAATATAGCACACCGGCAGGCTATAAACAAGCGTTGGCTAAAGTTTACGGCAGCTATTCTCTTGTAAGCAGCAACGGTACAGGTGTATCTGATGTAAATGTGGCTGGTCTCAGCGACCCCGGCACTACCGATTTTGTGCGTGCTTATTTTAATCTGCAGGAGCTTACCACCGATGAAGATGTGTGTGCATGGAACGATGGGGATTTGCAGAGCCTGCATAACTTAAGCTGGACTTCGAGTAATTCGTATAATCTCTTTCTGTATGCAAGAAGCCTGTACCAGATAACAGTTTGCAATGAGTTTATCCGGCAATCAACGGATGCTGAACTCAGCAGCAGGAATATTACCGGTAAAGATGCAGAAGATATTCGCTACTACCGCGCTGAAGCCAGGTTTCTGAGGGCGTTTCAATATTGGGTTTTGATGGATTTATATGGCAATCCGCCGTTTATAACAGAAGCTGACCCGATTGGTAAATACATTCCGAAACGGATAGAACGTAAAGATTTATTTACCTATATTGAATCTGAATTAAAGGCAATTGAGGCCGACCTGACAGCGCCGCGGCTAAATGAGTATGCACGTGCAGACCAGGGAGCGGCATGGGCATTATTAGCCCGTTTGTATCTGAACGCAGAAGTATATACAGGCACAGCACGTTATACCGATGCTATCACGTATGCTTCAAAAGTGATTGGGGCAGGCTATACGCTGATGCCGCATTACAAAAACCTTTTTATGGCAGACAACAATCTTAATAATACAGAAACTATTTTACCGATTGCTTATGATGCCCTGAATTCTCAAAACTATGGAGGAACAACCTTTCTCATTTGTTCTGCCCATGGTACTGATGTAACTGATAACAAAAATTCCGGCATTCCGGGGGGCGGATGGCTGGGCAATCGCAGCACAAAAAATCTGCCGCTTGCTTTTGGTGATTATAGTGGTAATACAGATAAGCGGGCAATGTTTGGGTTAGGAAATTTGGAAATTAATAGTGTACTGAATTTTAATGATGGTTTGGGCGTGAAGAAATTCAGCAATCTGAATTCTGACGGCAGTACTCCTTATTCCAATAATGGTGTGCTGGTAAATACCGATTTTCCCTTGTTCAGACTGGCCGAAATGTATCTTACATATATAGAAGCAGTTAAGCGTGGCGGCACCGGAGGAGACAATGCCACAGCGCTTGGCTATTTTAATAAGCTGCGCGAAAGAGGGTACGAAAATACCAGCGGCAATGTAAGCAGTTTTACCCTGAATGACGTACTAAATGAACGCCAGCGTGAATTGTATTGGGAAAGTTTTCGTCGCACAGATTTGATCCGCTTTGGCTATTTTACTTCTGGCAGCTACTTATGGCCCTGGAAGGCTGGCGTTGCCGGAGGCGCCGGAGTAGATGCTCACTTTAATCTTTTTCCTATCCCTTCCACTGAAATTCTTTCCAATACGAACCTCGTTCAAAACCCGGGTTATTAATTTTTCATTTCTAAACATCTTTATATGAACATAATATATAGTCGCTTCTCATACTTTGCTGCAATCATTATCCTGCTGGCATCGTGCAAAAAAGAAGGTGATCAGTTTTATATTAAACAAGGGAGTTTTCCCTCAAACGGGTTTACGGCTTCTGCCACTGATGTAGTATTAACCAAAGCAACCGAAAATGACACTGCAGTAACATTTACCTGGCCTGCTGCTGATTTTGGGGAGAAGACAATTGTGTCGTATACCCTGCAATTAGATATTCCTTCAGATACAAGCGGTGCTAATGCGTGGGCTAATGCCAAAACCTTCACTGCGGGTAATAATGTGTTAAGCTATAGTTTTAGTACGAAAGATCTGAATAATATTGTTAGTGCAATGGCATTACCGGCCGGAACAGCCAACAAAATTGTGGTAAGAATTAAATCAGATGTACCTCAATACAATGGTTCTAAATCTTCCATAGCTTCCGTTTATTCAAATACAATAGCGATGCAAGTGACGCCTTACAGCCTGAGCTTGTTTATACCCGGCGCTTACCAGGGTTGGGACCCTTCTTCCGCTCCGTTGCTAAATCCTGTAGAAGGAAAACCAGGGCTATATGAAGCGTATGAATATATAACCGGCAGCGGCCAGCAATATTTTAAATATACCAATTCGCCAGACTGGAACCATACTAATTATGGTGATGGCGGCAATGGCACTTTCAGTACCGATGGAAATGCGGGTGGGCTTAGCGTACCCGACAGCGGTTATTATGAACTTACTGCAGATTTAAATACCAATAAATGGACGGCAACTAAAATAACATGGGGTATTATTGGCGATGCCACTCCGGGTGGTTGGGGCAGCGATACACAAATGACGTATGATGAAATTAACCGGGTATGGAAAGTTACAGCAGATATGCGGAAAAGCGGTTCTTTCAAGTTCAGAGCAAACAATGAGTGGGTTATTGACTTTGGGGTTGATAATAATGGAAAGCTGCTATATGCCGATAATCCTTTTTTCGGATATAATTCTACCCTGAATAACCTCTCCGTACCTGAAGATGGCAATTATACAATAACGCTCGATTTGCATATCTCGCAGAAATACACCTACAGTATCGTGAAAAATTAAATGAATAAACGTAAATTTTTAGATAAATAATAGTAATGAGATTTAATTTCCTGTTGATACTGCTTACCTCGCTGATATTTTCGTGCAGTAAGAAAACCTCCCTTCCGGCAACGTATACTCCGCCGGTAACCACTGTAACCGACTCTGCGCCTGCTCAATATAGCACGCCTTTCAGCAATGTTGCTGACCGCCGTGATGCAGTTATTTACCAGGTTAATATGCGGGCATTCAGTCAGCAGGGAAATTTTTCGGGTGTAACCGCAAGATTAGACTCTATTAAAGCTTTGGGTGTTAATGTAATTTATTTAATGCCCATATATCCTGTAGGTGCTCTGAAATCAGTTAACTCACCTTATTGTGTAAAGGATTACCTGGCGGTAAATAGTGAATTTGGCACACTTGCTGACCTGCGTACATTGGTTAATGGTGCACACAGCAGAAATATGAGCGTGATGCTGGATTGGGTTGCCAACCATACCTCCTGGGACAATGCCTGGATAAGCAGTCACAAAGACTGGTACCAGCAGGATGCATCGGGCAATATTATCAGCCCGCCTAATACTGGTTATACTGATGTCGCACAGCTCAACTTTAATAATGCGGCTATGAGGCTTACCATGATAAAGAATATGAAATACTGGGTCTTCACAGCGAATATTGACGGCTTCCGTTGCGACTTTGCAGACAATATACCGGCAGATTTCTGGCAACAGGCAATTGATACTTTAAGAAATATTTCTGCGCATACGTTACTAATGCTTGCAGAAGGAACACGCAGCGCTAACTATGCTGCCGGTTTCGATTACAATTTTGGATTTGTTTTTTATACCAATCTTAAAAATATTTACAGCAGCAATGCGTCAGTGTTAACAATAGACGATTTAAATACAACAGACGATACCGGCGCTGCAAACGGACAGCAGGTAGTGCGCTATATTACCAACCACGATGTAAACAGTTCTGACGGCACGCCTTTGAGTTTGTTTGGTGGCAAAAGTGGTTCGCTTGCAGCCTTTATTATTGCAGCTTATATGAAAAGCGTTCCTATGATTTATAATGGCCAGGAAGTTGGCATGACAACTCCCATCACTTTTCCTTTTACTTCTGTAAAAATTGACTGGACTGCCAGCCAAGACATAACAGCAGAATACAAAAAAATTATCGCTTTCAGAAACAGCAGTAATGCAATAAGGCGGGGGAATCTTACATCTTACAGCAACGCTGATATATGTGCTTTTATTAAAGAGCAGGACAATGAAAAAGTGCTGGTTATGGTTAATCTGAGAAACAAGCCCGTTGATTATTCTTTACCTGCAGCTTTCGTAAACACAACCTGGACGGATGCACTCAATGGTGGGAGTTCAGTTTTAATCAACCAGGTTACTTTGCCTGCGTATGCTTATATGGTCTTAAAAAATTAACAGTAACCTGTAAGACTCTTAACTAATTCATCATTTGATTTCAAAAAATTCACAATTAAAAACTTCACTCTTATTGATAACAATTAAACAAACGATTAAAATTGCCATTATGAAAATTCAAAAACAAGCGCTCCGCTTCCTTATTATCACTTTGCTGAAAAAACAATGTTTTGCTTTTACAAGCTTTTTATTTTGTATTGCTTTGTTCTTTAGCGCAGCAGTCAGGGCACAGGATCCGGCGCAATACGGAACGCCTTTTGGCGGCGTACCTGATACCAGGGACGTCAATATGTACCAGGCTCATATTCGTCCATACAGTGCTGCCGGTAATCTGGCCGGTGTAACTGCCAGGTTAGATGCCATCAAAGCGCTTGGGATCAATGTTATTTATCTGATGCCTGTTTACCCGCACGGTACAGATTCGAGAAGCTCAGCCTCTCCTTATAGTATCAAAGATTTTAAGTCTGTAGCTTCTGAATACGGAACACTTACAGATATGCGTACCCTGGTGGATGGCGCGCACAGCAGAGGCATGGCTGTAATACTGGACTTTGCCGTAAACGGCACGTCCTGGGATCATCCCTGGATAAGCCAGCATCCAGACTGGTATAATCAAAGCGGAGGTGTAATACAGCAACTGGCAAGTTTTCCTGATGTTGCCGGACTTAATTTTAGTAATACCGCCATGCGTGCAGCTTTGGTAGATGCTATGCGTTATTGGATATTTGCTGCCAATATTGATGGTTACAGGTGTGACTTTGCAAATAATCCCCCGCTTGATTTCTGGACAAACACAATCAATAATTTAAGAGGGATTACAGCGCATAAATTGCTGATGTTTGCAGAAGGTGACCGTTTGGAAAATTTTCAAACCGGCTTCGATATGAATTTTGGTGATAAATGGTATTATGATGCTATAAAGCCTATTGCTAACGGTACTTCAGTTAGTCAGATCCAGACAACAACAAATACAGAATATACTTATGCTACAGGAAGCCAGCAAGTAGTAAGGTATACTGCCAATCATGATACGGAAACTGGTGAAACGGCAATTGGAGTATTTAAGAGCCACGCAGGTGTAGTAGTTAACTTCCTGGTTTCCGCGTATATGAGAGGTGTTCCATTCTTAACAAGCGGGCAGGAAGTGGATTTCAATCAAACAATCCCATGGCCTTATACTACCGTAAAAATAAACTTTGGTGCAAACACCGGCGCTGCAGCAGATTTCACCAAAGTACTAAATTTCAGAAATTCCAGTAACGCTGTGAGGCGTGGTACCATGACTAACTATTCTGATGCCAATGTTTGTGCATTTACAAAAACATCAGGCACAGAAAAAGTAGTAGTAATAGCTAATCTAAGAAACAGTACCCAAAATTATGTAATCCCTTCAGCTTTAGCAGGCAGTTATAAAGATGCCTACTCCGGCACTGCAGTTACATTGTCTTCCGGCGCTGCACAGTCTTTAGCAGCTTTTCAATATATCGTATTGACCAATGCGGGCACCGGTGGTTGTACATCCACTGCCATTACACCGTATCTGCAGGTGAATGGCGGCGCCTGGCAGCAGACAGCCACTGCATCTTTAGCAGCGGGTGGCTCAGTAATTTTGGGACCTCAGCCACTTTCCGGTGGTTCATGGAGCTGGAGCGGACCTGGCGGATTTAGCGCCGCCACAAGGGAAATTACACTAAGTAGTATCCAAACAAGTCAGGCAGGAAATTATGTTGCTACCTATACTAACCCGTCGGGCTGTACCAGTACACAAACTTTTACAATAACTGTCACTGGCGGCGGTACAACTTATTACCAGATTGTAAACAGGTGGCAAGCCAACACCTACTTGTATGATGGTGGAAATGGCCAGGTTAAATATGGAACCAATCCCGGCACAAATACGCTTTACCAGTGGGCACAAGTGGATGCAGGCAGCGGATATGTATTATTAAAAAACCGTTCTACCGGCAAACTGATGCATGTAGAAAATCAAAACGGTTCGGTGCAATGTGATGCTGCAAATACTACCTGGTATAGCGCTATGTGGTCCATTGCCGCCACAGGAGATGGATGGAATTATATCCAAAACAGGTGGCAGCCATCGGAGAGAATTCATTTGGAAAATTTACTTGGCTATGCGCAATACAGCGGTTCACAAACAGGCTGGTATAGCGCTATGTGGCAATTTGTAAATCCTGTAACAGCGAGGCCTGTAAATGCTGCCTCTTCCATAGTTGTTACAGACAATGAAGATGCTGCTGGTTTAAAATTATTTCCCAATCCCGTGCAAGGCAGAAAATTTTATGTAGTGGTACCCGGGTTATCACAAACGGAAAAGGCTTCTGTTACTATAAACGACATCACAGGCAAACAGGTTCTTACAACAAAAATATCAGGAATCGGAGAAATTGAACATCATCTTTCTGCAGGTGTGTATTTTGTAACTATTCGCTCAAAACAAACAAATGTTACGAAAAAGATAGTTATAAAATAGGTATTACAAGTTTTAACCTAAAATAAAAACCGTCCTTTTCTGGCGGTTTTTATTTTAGGTTCTTAATAAATCTACAGTTGTTTGTTGGAGCAAACGTACAATTCCCTCGGGGATTTTAAGTTGCTTTGCTGCAACTTAAAAAGGTATTAATGCGGTTAAGAAGCTTAAAAAAGTAGGCGATATAAAGGGATGGAGAATGATAAAGTGTATGCAGCACAGCTAAAAGCAGGCTGTATTGATTCATCATTATACATTTTGCAGATGTTGGTTCTGTTATAAATGTTTCAAAAATTAATTTTCTAAAAATTATCCTTTTTATTATTAAAACAACACATGGGAATAAATAATGGTTTGTTATGTTTGCTCTATATAGGTGTTTGTTGTCGAAGCGCTTTTTCACAGGTAAAGAATGCTGCCACTGCTTCGATGGACAAAGTAAATCTTGCATTCAGTTTAGATAAAAACGGCATTTTTGGGTATGCAGTTTTTTATGCCGGTAAGCCTGTTATTAAGTCTTCCCGCTTAGGTTTTAAACTTAAAGATAATATAGCTTTAGATTCCAATTTTGCAATAGTAAAAATAGATTCATCTGTTTATACCACCTCAAAGATAAGTGAAGCAGATGCATGGAAATTGCCAATGCTTTCCTTTGGCAATAAAAGCGAAAATATTCCTGATCAGTCTGCGGTGCAAACGCCTTTGATGCTAAAAACAGCAGATGGATTATATATCAATATTCATGAAGCTGCCCTGGTTAATTATCCCTCATGCAGTTGCATGTAAACAAAGCGACTTACGGCTTATTTGCTGATTTGGTGCCTGATGCTGTTGGTAATAAAGCTTATTTACGTACCCCTGCAAAAACTCCCTGGCGCACCGTTATTGTAAGTAATAAGGCTGCAGATATTCTCGCTTCTATAATGATACTGAACCTGAATGAAGCTTCGAAAATCGAAAACACCTCCTGGATAAAACCCATGAAATTCATGGGCGTCTGGTGGGAAATGCAAACTGGTAAAAGCAGTTGGAACTATACAAATAACATTGATTCTCTTTCCTCAAATGGTTCCCTCATACCGCACGGTCATCATGGCGCAAATACAGCTAATGTTGGGTTACTGAAATACGCTGATTTTAAATACTCCTCCAGAGAAGTTGGTTTCCCTGCGTAAAAGCGAAGGCAGAGCAGTGCGATTTGCCGTTCCAGACGTTTTTTCTACAATTTGAGAAGGCACTACATCCGGTATGGTATAAAGAATAATGTCGGAATTGGGAACAGCACTTTATTATATCCAGTCTGAATGGGTATTTTGCCGGCGATTTATTTTATCTGTCCCAGCACTTCCGGGCGAGCGTGGCGAAGAAAACGTGGTGGCCTTTTCTTCCAACTCATGCCTACACCCTGCCCACATTACCATTGCCAACTAATCCGATTTTCTTAAAGTTACTCATGATTTGTTTGTTTTTAAAATGAATTAAGTGAATTAAGTGAATAAATGAATTAAATTACTTTTGGAGAGTTAAAGGTATTCGTTACCAAATAGCAAACAAGAAGGCACTTTCAAATCAGTCACTGACACCGGAGTAACTAAAGCTGAAACTCAAATAGTTATGGTAAAAGAAAATTCAAAAAAAAAATTATCATTTTGAAGATTGCCCGATAAGAAATGTATTGGATCGTGTAGGCGATAAGTGGTCAATGTTGGTTATTGACATGTTCGGTCGTTTTGGAACGCTGCGTTTTAATGAAATTAACAATCATATCGGAAGTATTTCTCAGAAGATGCTGACTGTTACGCTTAAAACGCTTGAAGCAGACGGACTGGTATCGAGAAAGTTATATCCTCAGATACCTCCGAAAGTAGAATACTCCCTGACCGAATTTGGTAGAAGCATATTGCCGTCCTTTGCTATGCTTAAAGAGTGGGCATCAGAAAATAAGCCGGCAATTTTGAAATCAAGAGCACAACATCAAAATCAAAGACGCTTAAAAACCGAAAAAATAGCTGACCGAATTTCTTCAGTTTGTTTATATAAAGCCAGAAAAATAATAATATTACTGTTCTATAATATATCGCCCGGCTAATTATTTCTTGCAGAAGCCCCAATGAAGCTGGCAATATTTGTACTTCATATTTTATCAGTGCAATCGTCCCGGTTTGAACTTTTCCTGGTACTAATTTACCATCTTAAATTTTCCAGTTCTTATATTGCATATACTTTCGGCAACCTGGTGGCATGTCTATCAGGAGTACTTAACGTGCTATTATAATTTTCTCCATTTACCACTAAGCCCGCATAATCTATTTCACATGACGTATAAATTACGAAAACTAAATATACTATGCATTGGAGATCAAAGGTTTAGAGGCAGTGACAAAAGTCATTGAGCTTTCAGACCGATAACCCGACCCATATTACCGCTGCCAACAATTCCGATTAAGATGCAGGTTTAGCATAAATTTTATTTAGGTTATTACGCCCCAGGTTATTAAAAATTGCTAATTAATTTTACCGAATAACAACAACTCACAATGCACAATGCAAAGTCTTAATAACGCACATTAAATACACAAAAAACCCGGGGAACCAATTTTAAACATTACGGGAATGCTTCTCACTGTAAGCCTTTCTTCATTCTATCTTTAAGATATTTACGAAGGGGAATGTCTAAAAAAAACATTATAGCATATGCCAGAACAATTAATAGCAATACTGCTATCGGAATAATAATTTCCATTTGGTTCATGGTCGGTTTTTTTGCTTCGAGATAACTTAAAAATATCCACAGAAATGGATAATGGATCATATAAAGGGGATAAGAGATTTCTCCTGAAAATCTGCAGATGTTGGTAAAAAGAGGGGTTAAGCGGGCACCTGCACCTACGGCAACCAAAAAAGGAAAGTAAAAGAGTACAATCAGAGGATCAGTTATCCAGTTGAGCTTATCCCGATAGGGAATTAAGAAGGCAATAGTTAGCAATATAGCCGTTGCAAGAAATCCAATGCGGGATTTGATAATCCAGTTTGAGCGATAAACCAACATTCCTATTACAAAAGAATAAGCAACCCTGATACCTCCACCAATAAAATTATCTCCACCCCATCCTACACCGAGGTAGCCCGATTTTTTGGCTTCATAGCAAAGGGCGGCCGCGGCAATTGCGGTTAAAACCCATAGTACTTTATTGCGCAACTTAAAAAGAACAAACGCATAGATGATGTTGGCGATGTATTCCCAAAACAACGACCAGGTCGGTGGGTTCAGGTGGAAAAGATTAAAATAACGCTGCTGTACAACGGGGTAAGGGATCAACAGACAAGAAGCCAAAAACATGAGGAAGGTTTTGCCAGCACCATAAGCTGCATAAAGGTTGCTAAACGGATCAAACACAAAGGTTAACAAGCCCAGAACCGAACCGATAACTACCAGTGGATGTAAGCGAATAAGCCTCAGCTTAAAAAATGGTATAATGCCGATTTTTTGCAGTTTGCTGTCGTAAGCGTAAGCAATTACAAAACCAGATAAACAGAAAAAGAAATCAACAGCCAGGTAAGCATGCGCAATAAAACTCTTACTATAATCGGGAACGGCAAATTCCATAAAGTGAAAGATGACTACTGCCACAGCAGCTATTCCTCTGAGCCCGTCTAAGATTTCGAAATGTTGCTTTGTTTTTAAAGGATTTGCGCTCCGTTCTATTGCGTTCATTCTTGTTTTACTAAATATGCGCAAAAATATGATTTAGCAGACACAGCAAAAGAACTATCACCGGCCTGGCTAATAAAAAGTTTAAGAATAAATTGTTTACAATCCCCCATAAAATTTATTTCAGTCCACCTGCTGCTTTCAAAACGAGATTTTCCAAAGACGGAGGTAAATAAAAATCTGTTACTTTTATTTTAGTCAGTACATCTCTTATATTTGTAATTATATTTTTTTCTTTCGCTTTTAATATAATACCTAACCTGGACAAGCCAGAACCAAAGAGGCAAAAAAGAAAAGTTGAATTTTTTTAAAATCCCCTGAAAGCTAAGGTGGTATTCCTTTTCAGAGAAGGCTAAAAAATATCTTGCCATTTTTGGTTAAGTTTTAAGTTGTTAGATACTAAGAACTTGTTACATTAAGATTGAATGATTTGCAATTTTTTTTAGCTTTACCTTTCTCTGGTCTGCAAAATCATGATAATTCTGATCCTGCGGAATTGGTTCTGAGATAAGGAGGGCAATGACGCATAGTAAGGCAAGCAATGGAATAATATACTTTTTTCTACCCAAAATACTTCAAATAAATGTCTTCAAAAAATTGTTCTAAAATTAAATTATTAAACGTTTCAGTTGAATTGATAAAAGTGAAGAAATGATTTAGAAATTAATCAAATAAGGATTATTGTAAGGATTATTTAAAGTAAATTTCAAAGGAAATCAAGTTATAATAGTTAGTATAATAAGTAATAAATTCATGTAAGCACAACCTTCAAAAGCTGCTTAAACGATAGCTAACTATAGATAGTAACAATATAGTTCCCTGAGTAGCATTTTTTATTCTACATTCGTCTTTAAACTTTGGTATGGATGCAAAATTATGTTTCCCTGGGCGATGCTGAACTCGTTTCTCTTTTAAAGAAGGGGGATCAGGCTGCTTATACCGAAATCTACAAGCGCTATCATGCTGCTTTATACATTCACACATATAATAAAATCCGTAGCCGGGAGGAAGCTCGTGATCTTGTTCACGACCTTTTCAGCAGTATCTGGCAAAGACACCAGGAATTACAATTAAAGACGACCCTCGCGTCTTATCTCTATGCTGCGATACGTTATAAAGTTTTCGAGCTTATAACACGCAAAGAGAAAGCATCTGATTACTTGAAATCAATAAGCGACTTTGCTGAACAGCAGCATTGCCTTACAGATCATCTGATCCGGGAAAAACAGTTGACCGAATTGATCGAAAAGGAAATTGCTGCCCTTCCTGCAAAAATGCGTGAGGTATTTGAGTTAAGCCGGAAAGAAAACCTTTCGCATAGCGAGATAGCTGCGCGTCTCGGCATTTCGGAAATGACCGTAAAAAAGCAGGTCAACAACTCTCTGAAAGTACTGCGAGCCAAACTTGGTTCAAGCCTGTTCGTCGCGTTTATCCTGTAAATATTTTTTTTAGTTTTATCTACGCCCTATGCAGGATATAACCGACTATATAAGTATACCGGGCAATCATGGAAAACTTTCAAGTCAAAGCATTATTAGAAAATTACCTTTCGGGAACCTGCACTGAAGCGGAAATAGCTATTCTGGAAGATTGGTACCTGCAAAGGGATATACAGTTATCCTCAGAGTTGACAGCAGAAGAGATGTACCAGGATCTGGCTCAGATAGCGCATGGCTTGCCGCTACATATTCCTTTGAAAAAACGCAGCCTGTGGCCACGATTTGCAGCAGCGGCAGCCGTACTAATCTTGTTTTTGAGCATTTACTTATTATGGCCTGCCAGGCAATCGCTTTTACATCCAGCCTTAACTGTGATAAAAGCCCCGGGCAGTTTAAAAAAGCAAATCAGGCTGCCTGACGGAAGTCAGATCTGGATCAATTCTGAGTCATCTTTAGCCTACCCCTTGTCTTTTAAAGGAAGTACCCGGGAGGTTTATTTATCAGGTGAAGCTTATTTTGACATCTGGCACGACCAGAGCAAACCTTTTATTATTCATACAGGTGAACTAACCACTACGGTGCTTGGGACTGCGTTCGACATTAAGGAAGATAAAAAACTTCACACTGTAATCATTACGGTGACAAGGGGGAAAGTAAGTGTGAGCAGGGGTAACAGGAAATTAGGCATTCTTACCCGTAATGAACAAATCAGTTTTAATACCGTAAGCAGCAATGTGATAAAACAAGAAGTAGATGCGCAGCAGGCAATAGCATGGCAAAAGATAGACCTTCAATTTGATAATACCAGTTTTGAAGATGCGGCGAAACAACTGGAACAGCGTTATCATGTTAAAATAAGGTTTGCCAATGAAAAAGTCAAAAATTGCCGTTTTACAGGCGCTTCACTAATCGGCGAATCATTGGATAAGCTGTTAAAAACAATGTGTGATTTCAACCAGGCCAACTACCGGGTGCAGGCAGACGGCAGCATACTGATTGACGGGCAGGGATGCGGGTAATTAAATAATTAACCTTAAACAATCTTTAATCTTAAAATGAAGTAATAAAATATTCAGACGAGGTCTGAACCGCAAGGCGGTGAGGATTAATTTAACCTGCAAGCCGACGGCCATCGGCTCACAGGTATCCTGGTGGAACCAGGGTTTTAAATCATTCGACAATCATTAAAACATTTCAAAACTATGCATTTTTCTGCACTAATGCGGGAACTGGTAGCATTTTATGCTCACATAACCGGTATAACAAATAATAAAAGAACAGTCCTGCAATTCATGCGTATCAGCCTGCTCATTACAGTTATAATTTTAACGTCTATCCAACTTTTACTGGCATTCCCCGTGAAAGGACAAAACATGCACACTGACCAGGTAAAAGTGAACTTAAAGCACCAAAGCGTGGAGGAGGCCATCCACCAGATTGAACAACAAACATCCTTCATATTTTTCTATCGCAAATCGTCTCTGAAGAATTTGCAAACGTTAAACCTACCCTATGCCTCCCGAACAGTAGAGCAAACACTTACAGAGCTATTAAAAAACACCTTTCTTACCTTCCGGCAGGTAGATAACCATATTTTTTTGGAAAGTTCGACGGAAGATACTTCATATGAGGTTAGTGGAAGGGTGCTTAGCAGTGAACATAAGCCGGTAGAAATGGCAACAATTACCTTAAAAAATGCCTCGAACCATAAGGATGTACAAATCACTTCTGCGGACACATTAGGTAATTTCAAATTGACGGTTGCTGAGAAAGGAAATTACCTGCTTGTCATCTCTGCTGTTGGTATGGACAGCCTGACAGTTAGCCTGGCATTGAGCGATTTTAAAATGATCAGGTTGCCAGATATTACGCTATCTCCATTAAGTCACAGGTTAAAAGAGGTATCCGTAGTGGCGCAAAAACCACTAATCGAACAAAAGATCGACAGGACGATTCTGAACGTCAATTCGTTGATCACTAACAGCGGGGCTAACGCACTGGAAGTATTAGAAAAATCTCCCGGCGTTTTAGTTGATGCCAATGGAAACATTACTTTTAAGGGAAAATCCGGAGTTTTGGTACTGATAAATGACAAGCCCACTTACCTGTCAGGTAACAATCTTATGGCTTATCTGAAATCATTGCCTGCCTCCACCCTGGACCAGATCGAGCTTATGGATAATCCGCCCGCTAAATATGATGCTGCTGGGGATGCTGGTGTGATTAATATTAAAACTAAAAAATCAAAAGCAGCAGGTTTTAACGGATCTGTCTCCGGTAGTTATGGACAAGCTCATTACGGGCAAACGAATGAGAGTTTAGATTTGAATTACAGTACAGGTAAGTTCAATCTTTTTGCCAACGCATCCTACGGGATCAATCGTGGTTTTCGGAGACTGGACCTGAACCGGAATTACTTTGATGCTGGCGGCAGTGCTATATCCGCTTTTAACCAAACCCAGTTCATTAAATCAAAGACCGTTTATTCGAATCTGAAATTAGGGGCAGATTATTTCCTGTCCCAAAAGACTACCTGGGGAGTAGTGTTTTTAGGATCTTTATCGCCAAGCTGGGTCGACAATCCTTCTACTAATTTAATATATAACGGTCATGCAGGTCTGGATTCGGTGGTAACGGCCAATAACCACAGCAAAAGCCATTTTAACAATGGCGGGATCAATCTCAACTACAGTCATCAGTTTGATAAAACAGGGAAAGCGCTCACCTTTGATTTGGATTACCTAAGTTACAGCGCTGTCCGTGACGAACAATTTTTTAATCAAACCCGGAAGCCAGATAACACCTTAACGGCTACGCAGTCACTTACTGACCATTCACCGACTGCTATTCAAATTTATTCGGCTAAAACCGATTTCACGCAACCCCTTGGCGCAGATGCAAGGATAGACGCCGGATTAAAAAGCAGCTACGTCAGTACGGATAATGCCGCTAATTACTTTGACCTGTCCAACGGGGTCAATACGGTAAATTATGATTTTTCTAATCGATTCCTTTACAACGAAAATATCAATGCCAGCTACCTGAACTTTAATAAGGCCTTCAAACGCCTTGAGATCCAAGGGGGACTGCGCATGGAAAATACGAATGCCAGCGGGCACCAGTTGGGTAATGTACAGCATGCAGACTCTTCCTTTACCCGGCATTATACGGATATTTTTCCAACTGCTTATGTATCTTATAAATTGGATACTAGCGGAAATCATCTACTGGTCGCCTCCTATGGCAGGCGGATTGGCAGGCCATATTACCAGGACCTGAATCCTTTTGTCCAACCATCTGATAAATTCACTTACTCATCTGGTAACCCCTTCCTCCGCCCGCAATACGCTACTAATTATAAACTTGCTTATAGCTACAAAAGCATATTAACAATAGGACTTTATTATAACCACATTTCTGATTACCGAACTGAAGTGGTTAGGCAGGAAGGCAACATTTTTATTGATGGAACAGGAAATATAGGCACAGCAAGTTTTCTGGGAATTGCTACCAATCTATCTCTCAAGCCGAAAACGTGGTGGTTCCTTAATTTATATGCTCATGTTTTTAGGAATGAATTCAAGGGTCAGTTATTTAACACCTACCTGGACCAATCGTCTACCTACCCTGAATTTAACCTGACAAACCAATTTACACTCCCCGATGATTGGAGTGCCGAAATCAGTGGATTCTATGTTGGTAAGCACGCAGAGGGGCAAGCTATTTTAAATGTAAAGGGGCAGCTTAATGCAGGCCTGCAGAAAAAGATCTTACGAAAAAACTTATCGGTTAAATTCAGTGTTCGTGACATATTAAAAACATATACCTCAGATGGAATTACGACTAACATTCCTAATGCCACCTCTACCTTCAGAAACCGTTTCAACTCCCAGTCATTTATGCTGGGTCTGACGTATAATTTTGGTACAGCAGTAAACAAAAGGAAGCGCGAAACGGGTAGTGCAGAAACTGAGCAGAGCAGAGTAAAGAATTAAATGGAGATAAGCATTAACTCATTTTGTATATATTTATTAAAATTTTTTCACCTTTGGTGTTCTTTACCAACAAATATTTCCGCCTTGTAATGAGTTAAAAAAGACCGTTTAGTATGAATATAACTGTCAATGATTTTTTTAAACCGCTCCATCTTAAAAATAAACCTTTAGAGAAGGATTATATGCAGGTTCGTCCATGAATTGACAGGCAAAAAGGAAAATCAATTACCAAATTATATTAGAAAAAATTTGGTAATGCTTATCCATTGAAACAAGATGTTGATTTTACCTTTTTCAGATGTGATGATATTGACAGTCTGGCCAAACAAAAAGCCACAGTACAATTGATTTCAATATATTTTTTAGAAATATCCATACTATAATGAACATGCATTGAATAAGCAGGAAATTTTAACTTCTATTGATAAAATAATTGCCGATTCCCTGGCCTTTAAGGACAAAAATTGCGTTATTGGATAAAAAGACTAAAGAGTTACAAAAAACCTTATTATAATTAAAGAAAAGTTGCCGGTCAGGCGACCGGCAATGCGGAATTGCCTCAGTTGGTCTCCTAACCAATTGCTATGAATATGAATAATATTAATTAATAATTTCAGATAGCTTCTTAAAATTATTTTTTTCTTTTTTCCAACCTTTTGCCAATTTAATACTCCTATTAGTGAATTTATTTTTTGACCGCAGAAACTAATATACATACTACTGTTGTGAGAAAGGCATCGGCAGGAGATGCAGGTTCACAGGCTTTACTGTATCAACAATTCAGCAAAGCAATGTTTAGTATCTGTATTCGAATGACGGGTAACAAGAATGATGCGGAGGACATTTTGCAGGAGTCGTTTATAACTGCTTTTGCAAAACTGCATCAGCTTAAAGAGGAACAACAGTTTGCAGGCTGGCTTAAAAAAATTGTTGTTAATGAGTGCATTCGCTATAGCAAAAAGCATTTCACTGCAGATGATTGGAATGATGAGTTATATGGAGAAATATCAGACGAAGAACCTGAATGGTGGAAAACAGTAAGCCTGCAGGTAATACATGATGAAATTAAGGCTTTACCTGATGGTTGCCGCCAGGTCTTCAATTTATATGTTTGCGAAGATTACACACATAAGGAAATAGCGCAAACGATTAATATATCTGAGTCAACCAGTAAAAGTCAGTACCAGAGGGCCAGGCAGTTATTGAAAGATAGAATAACAAAAAAACTACAACTACATGGATGATTTTAAACAATATATGCAGCAGCATGCAAATCAAATGGATTTTGATGAACCAGGCGAAGCTGTATGGGAAAACATAGCTGAAAAAACAAAAAAGCCAAAGCCGGGAAGCAATGTACTGCTATACATGCGTTTTGCAGCCGCAGCGTGTTTAATCATTTTAGCGGGTTCTGTTTTTTTACTCTTTACTAAAAAACAAAAGGACGTAGTTACAAATAAAGTTCTGCAACATAAAGAAGTTACCAAACCAGCGCAGGTAATAATTCAAAATCATCAGCCAATACTTAGTAATGGTAAAGCTGAACTGGTAAAACCAACTTTTGAAAAGCCGGTAACGAGACGTTTGTCAATAAAAAAGGCGGCAACTGTAAAAAAAGAGCAACCTGTAGTACGCATGCATCAACAGCCCGATGCTTTTGTCCTGCAAAACATAGAAGCTAATTTTTCTCAGTTAATAAACATTCAGCTAAACAAGGTCCGTTCTCTGCCTTTGTACGCGGAAGGACCAGAGTACTACAGTGAGTTTAAAAAACAGTTTCAGCAATTGGAAGAAGATGAAAAAGAGTTGAAAAAAACTATTCAGAAAGAGGGTTTGGGCAATTACAACCTGGAGAACCTGATAAATATCTGCCAGCAAAAATTGAACTTATTAAAACTGCTTCAAAACGAGATTAACAAAACAAACAGCCGGTACAGGCAAAATAACAATTCAGATACTACCAACCAGATTAAACATATAAATATTTAAAAGCCGAAAATGAGAACTTTTATTCTTTCAGCCATTATCTGTTATAGCCTGTTCAATACTTCAACTTATGCTCAGCAAGCTTCCGAAGGTACTGTTTCAACTACCCCGATGGGGAAAACAGGTGATGCAGGTAAATCTACCGAAAAAGAAATCTCAGTGGAAGTAAATGCAGGTAAGTCTGATATTTTTTTAGATAACAATAGCCGGACGATTGAAATTAAAACCTGGAATCAACCTAAGGTTAAAATCAGTACCAAAGTTTACATTGACGGCCCAACAACATTAACGAACGAACAATGGTTAGAAAAATTAAATCTTACGGTTAAACAAGCAGGCGGAATTGTACACATTACTTCACGTCCCATTTCGTCTGATGCCGTTACTGTATTTATTCCTGAAGGCAACAAATTAGAAATAGACAATCAATATGGTAAACTGGAGTTGACAAGCAATCTTCAAAACGTTACTATAAAATCAACCAATGGAAGTATTGAAGCGGGTGATATTAACAGGCTGATTATACGTTCGAAATATACCCCTTTTGTTTTAGGCAATGTAAAGGATGCAGAAATTGAAATGTTGAATGGCCGTTTAAAAGCAGGAAATATTGATAAACTCGACATAGACTCAAAATATGCTACTATCGAAATTGCTTCTGCTAATGATATTACACTCAGGAGTACCAATGATGAGTACGAAATAGAAAATGCGGGTGATGTAAAGGGCAGAAAAACTTATGGCAGCCTTCGCATTTATAATTTAAAAGCTTCTATCGACATAGAAGGGGTCAATGCAGATATTAAGATTAAAAACCTGAATCCTACTGTAAAAGCAATTAACATCGATAACAAATATGCCGATATACGATTACCACTGAAGAACATTAAAAATTATGAAGTAAAGTTTATCGGAAGATATAACACTGTGTACGCTCCTTTTGAAAAGAAACCATTAGCTGATACAGCTCATAAATCGACAGCCAGCCGGGCATCTGCAGCGGGTGTGGGTGCACAGGGGTACAGCAATGCCGGCGGTGATGGCAGGTCTGATGTTTCATATTCAGATGCCACAGATGCTAATGGCTTTGTAGCTGAAGTGGGAAATATAAAAGGAAAACATACAAGGTTTATTATTAATTGTGAATCTTGTACGGTTGATTTTAAATAGTAGAAGTATTTGGAAAAGAATTAGTAACAGATATAGATATTCTTGCCGAAGCAATACAAGTTTGTGTAGATCAACATGTAGACATTATCAATATTAGCGCTGGGTAAAGGCTGATGAAATGCCTGAGTTATATTGATAATTTTTGGACAGCCTATAACAGTATTTCGCACAACGAAGATAGCGTCAAACAAATAAAATTCATAAACCAGCTATACATAAGCAAAGCCAACAACGGATTAGAAGCATATCCTTAGAACAAAGACAATGCAGATGTTAAATAAATTAAAATAAAAAGTTGAAATGAAACATTCCCTAAAACTTGTACTATTGATTCCGTTTTTCTTGAACACGATGAGTGCTTTTGCGCATCCTACGAAAAAAAGTAAAGAATCTTTTAAAGAATTTAAATCCAGGTATGGTGGCGTTGATTTTAGTGTAGATCCCCGTATTGAACTCTATCAAGCTGTGGTGCTGGGCTCAGGTATGCCTGTGACCAATTATGTGGATATAGATTATAAACTAAAGGTAGACAAGGAAGTGTCTAAATATAAAAATCATCCCCTTTTCTCTTTTGCGGAACGTAACCTTAAGACAGGTAAAATATTCACCTACATTGATGCTCCTATCCGCTTCTTACTGCATCTAACCAATGATTTTGAATGGCGCAAAGATGTAACGTACCCGGATAAAAGCAATATTTATATTGATTCCTTTCGTTACTATCTAAAAAAGTTCGTAGAGGAAACGGATTATATCCGGTTCTTTAACAGCAATGCTGAATTTTATAATATAAGCTTAGCAAACCTTGAATTCAATCTCGAAGATTTCAAGGAAAAAGAACGGGAACTTAATTACTATGGCGTAAAGAACAATGAAGCTATCCAGTTTAACCTCATTTTGAGCTTTTTTGGCTGGGGAAACTTTGGTCCTCGATTGCGTACAAAAAAAGGTAGCGAATCGTACGCAGTTATCTCACCGGAAAAAAGCTACATGCGCATACCAACCTTTGACCAGGATCGCATTTATAACCTGATATGGCATGAGTTCGGCCATTCCTTCGCCAATCCTGCTGTTGAAAAACAGCCCTACGCGGATCAGATTGAAGCGCTGTCTTATTTACATGCGCCTATAAAAGAATCCATGCGGGAACAAGCTTATCATGAATGGAGTACTGTAGTGAAAGAGCACCTGACAGAAGCGGTAACCTGCCGGCTCGCCGCACAAAAGTTCGGTGAAGCGTATGCGGACTTGAATTTTGTACGCGTAAAAAAAGGCCATCGGTGGATTTACCTGAACCCTTTGATTGAAGCTTTGAAAGAGTACGAACAGAACCGAAAGGAATACCCAACGCTCGAAGACTTTATGCCCCGGATTGTAAGTGCGCTAAAAAAGGTGACGCAACCCGACATCGACAAGTGGATGGCTGAGACAGAGGCAATACGCAAGCCCGATGTAGCGCAAATGCCACTTATAGACAATGTCTTCAGTAAAGATAGTATTATGGTTATCCTTTCATCCCATGAACAGGATACAGCGGCAGATGCACGGCTTAAAGCTTTTGTAAAAGATTTCCTTAAGCTAATTCCTAATTTATCAAAAGCCGTGGTTGTTGCGGACACAACAGCCCTCAAATATGATTTAAGTCAATACAATTTATTAGTAATCGGCACACCTTCCGGAAATGCTGTTATGTCAAACGTACTGCATCAACTGCCAATACAAATCACTGAAAATGGCATACTGGGAGAAAAGAAATATGAAGGTAAGGGCTATGCGTTACTTGCAGGCTGGGTGAATCCATACAATACCAAAAAGGTAATGACGGTTATGACGGCCCTAAACCCTGATGATCTGTTAAACTTCAACAGGACTCCTTTTGGCGGTTCCAATTACCATATCATGAAGAATCTTATTACCTATAAAGTAGGAGAATTTAAACGTAATGGGCTGATATGGATGTGTAATTAAGCAAATGTTGGTTACCTGTAAATATTTAATTTGCCCAAACCGGGTTGTACACTCAATCCCTGATCCATACATTAAAAAGTGAGAACAAAACTAGCTATAACAGTTGTGTATCTTTTATTTTGGTCTATTTTATTGGGTTAATGGACATTTGTGGTGTTTTAATCCTTTAAAATCCTTACTGGTATTAGGTTTGAAGTCATTCAAAGCCTTTCAACTTCTGAAGATTTAGAATTAATGTTCAAATATTTCGGACAAAAGTCAATACTGCATTACTTCTTATGAGTTTTTTAAGGCATTCAGACCTCTGAAAAAACGCCACAAAAACACCACAAATGTCCATTATACCATTTTATTATAGAACCTGTTTAGGGTTTTAACAAAAGGGATTTCCAGAGGGTAAAGAACTTTGAGTTGCGAAACAAAAAAGTTGATTACGGTGGAAGTCTTGGGCAAAGATAAAATTGAGGCGTACTCCTGTGCCCAAAAATCAAATGTTAAATACTAAACAGGTTCAGAAATAGATTAGCCTGGAGCAGATTTGTTGGAATTTGGTTAACATATAATTTTTCAAGCGGGAAAAAACAAACCAATAGAGAGAATATAAATGCTGGAGGAAATGAAGCCAGAGGGCGTTTGTAGCATTTATTCTGAATAAGAATTTGGAATGCCTTTTATGCATAGTAATACGTTCAAATTTACTTATAAACCATACAAATCATTGATATGAAACGAGAAGGTGGATTTGATATTAGTGGTATCCGTTTTACAAAATATACTGCAACGGATGATATTGTCAACAATTTAAAAAACGCATGGCAATCATTTGTAAAAAATGGCATCTCACAATTCCCAACGCATTTTTCTGGTAAGGGGATTGTTCTCTGGCTGGCGGATTCAGATACTTTACATGTTCCTGGGTGTGTATTCATTTACTAAGGTATAATGGCTGCAAACTTCCAATAGAGTTGTGGTATCAAAATGGCGAATTAAATGATGAGTAATTGATAAGTTCAGAGGCCTGAATGTAGTTTGCAGAAATGATACTTGCCGTTGCACAATGCCCTGCAGCAGACCCACCGGCAAGAGAAAAAAGGAGTTCGAATGAACGCAAAGTGAGGTAATATCTTAAAGTTTGATTAATTTATTTTCTCATCGAATCTACTGATCATCTAATCCCTTTCCATTGAGAATTTGCTGCATACATTTTTCAACCCTTGACTCCCGGGTTTTGGATTGTTTAGGGGCAGAAAAATGCAGCAGGTATGCTCTTTGCCGTCCCGGTGTCAATGCATCAAAAGCAGTTTTCAAGGCAGGGATTTTATCTAATTTATTTTTAAATTCTTCAGGGATTGTGAATTCTGTAGTCTTTTTTAAATCCACTTTCAAACCAGCCTTTTCCACTTCAATGGCTTCATAAATATAGGCTTTCAGGATGGCTTCCATCTCAGCTATTTGCTCAAGATTAGTGAACCGGACCTGGCGTGCCGCCTGCACATTCTCCGTTTGTTGGATTAGAATTCCATTGGGATCATTTAACAAGGCGCCGTTGAAAAACAAAATGGCACAATATTCTTTAAATACATGTATTAAAACTATGTTACTTTTCTGAAACGTGTAACAAGGAACGCCCCACTTCAATTCTTCGGTCAGCCCACAGTCAAGAATGATTGTTCTCAATTTCCTGATTTCGTTCTGCCACTTTTCGGCTTTATTGAAGTACCAATCAACTTTAGGATTCATGGTGTTTATTTATTGATTAACTAAAATGATTTTTCTATCAGCAGGTCTGAAATAGCAAGAGCCTCCTTAAATTCACAGCGCCGACAAGGGCAAAAACATCTCGAACAAATAAGAGACAACACCGGGCAAGGGCGGGAGAAGCAGAAAAAATCTTAAACAAGAGGACACTCAGCTACCACGATTAACCGCCTCAAGATTGAACTTTTGCAGTAACCATTTAAGTACGACCTGCTGATCAGTAATTGTTGAACGCCGAATTTGAGCCAGTAAGTGAATTTGATCTGGCTTGGGTAGCGCAGTGTTTTGTAGTCCCTCATTACAATTCGTACAGATTGCACGCAGGTTTTGCGGTGTGTCGTCCCCGCCTTTCGACTTGTCGAGAATATGACCCATAGTCAGCCGGACAGTTCGAGATGCATTAAAAGGGTCTGGATCCCCCGCTGCTAGTCCACACATTTGGCATGTGTACCCATTGCGCTCAAGTACCCATGCGCGTGTTTCTTTGGAAATACCGCGGGTAAATGCAGGCACGCGCTTCGATGTTTCCATTAAATATTGGTTAGGCTTTAAATCAGCACGATCCTTATGTGAGAGGATTTGATAACCCTCTTCATTGCGCAATTCGCGGACGCGGCGTGCCCATTCAGAAGCTCCTCCGCTGGCTTCCTGGATTTGCGGCGATGTTAGAACAACGCCTATGTTCTGTAAAAAAAACTCCAGAATTAGCTTTTTAGAGCCGGGGCTTCGAGCCATAGGTTATGATGTATAGTTAGATGGCTGTATCAGTAACAAAAGATGGAAATTGCGGTTGAATTGATGCTGCCCGTCCTTTACTAATCTCGACATAAGAAGAATTGAGTTCAACCATAATACTGTTTCTGCGTAGTTCGCTTGCAACAATACTAGTTGTGCCGGAACCTCCAAAGGGGTCTAATACTGTATCACCTTCACGCGACCCAAGCAAAATGCAACGTCGCGCTAATTCGCGTGGAAATGTTGCAGGATGACCATGCCTGCCAGGGTCTTGTGCAAGAACCCAAAAATTTCGAAGGTTTGCATCGCTTTTCTCCCGGATGCCGTGGGGGTTATAATAATAAGACGGAGACTTGGCAAACATAAAAATTTCCTCCGTTGCACTGGTTGGTCTGTTCTTCACACTCTCTGGCATAGGATTCTTTTTAACCCAGGTGATCTTTGACCTCAATATCCATCCGTCGGCTTGAAGAGCGAATGCTACCCGCCATGGCAAACCTATTAAGTCCCGGTCTTTGAGACCCCAACATTCAGGAACCTTGCAGTTTCTTTTTTGTATCAACTTTTTAGTGTTGCCTACTATTGCATTTGGTCCATGCCCACCAGTTCCGCCATTTCGGGCATATCCATCTCCTACATTGAGCCAGAAAGTCCCGTCGCTTTTTAGTATCCGTCGCATTTCCCGAAAGAGTGTCACTAACTTTTCTACATACAGTTCTGGTGAGGTCTCACAGCCAATTTGCGCAGAATGGTCATAATCCCGCAGTCCCCAATATGGAGGTGAAGTGATGCAACACTGTACAGACTCCGAAGGAAGGGTTGGCAAAATCTCCGCGCTGTCGCCAAGTATTATTTTCATTTTTTCCATAAAGGATACCCGTTAACCTTATTTAGTCGAATTCATTGTCCGCCCGGATGCGAAGATAATGACGTTATATATAATCTGCTGGTGAAGGTGGAAAAGTCTTAGAAACATTTTCGCCGGGCAGTGACTGTAATCATGATTATTTCATTTATTGATTAACTGAAATAATTTTTCTATCAGCAGGTCTGAAATACCATGATACCATAGTCAGGATTAAAAGTAGCAACGAGGGAAATAATTCCGTCATGGAATCACCAACCGCGATATGCGAAAATATGGCTCCCGTCATCGCAAAGAAAAAGCCTGCATAAGCCCATTCCTTTAGTAACGGAAATTTAGGAATAAGCACAGTTACAGCGCCAAAAATTTTCCAAACACCAAGTATTGTTAGAAAATAAACGGGATAGCCCAAATGTGCAATCATATCTACTCCTCCTTGTCCCGCTTTTCCTTTGAATAACTGTACTGACGCAGTTGATACCATTCCCAATGCAAGCCAAATGGTAAAAATCCAATAGATAATTTTATTTCTCTTTGTCATGGCCTATTACTTTAATTTGCTTACAATGTCTTGTATTCTGTTATGCGCCATGTTTATGCCCTGGGCAAAAGGCATCTGCAGCATTTGGTCTCTTTGTGCAACTGATTTATATACTACATGCATATTGAGTTTGCTGGTGTCGTCGGTAAGTTTTTCAAATTCAAGAAACTCAATCCAGACGTCAAAAGGCGTATTCTCCATTTCAAATGTCCGCGTGATTTTCTGGTCCGGGCTAAACTCATGGATTACGCCATTGAATCCGTATTTGTTTCCCTTAGGGTCGGTTGTTTCAAATTGGTAACTGCCGTGCTTTTTGCTTTCAAGTCTCAGCACTTTCGTGCCCATCCATTGCTCAACAATGTCTGGCTCTACATACGCTTTAAAAAGTAATTCCAATGGCAAATCAAATTCCCTTGTTATCACTAATTCCTGTTTGCCGTTTTCGGCATTAATTTTTGTTTTTTGTTCCATAACTATTCTATTTTTTTGATTTATAATTTTTCATTATGGTTTCTAATTTATTAAACCTGTCATCCCACATTTGACGGAACGGTTCAATAAAGTCTGCTATTTCTTTCATTTTTTTTGCATTGATGTGATAGTGAATTTCTCTGCCGTTTTGCTCTTGTTCAAGCAATTCGCACTCGGTGAGTATTTGCAGGTGCTTTGAAACTGTTGGTCTTGCTGTGTCAAAGTTTGAGGCTATTGCACCTGCCGTCATCGATTGTGAAGCTACCAATAGAAGTATAGCTCTTCTTGTAGGGTCGGCTATGGCTTGAAAAACATCTCGTCTTAAATTCATTATGTAGCTATTTGGCTACAAATGTAAGCGTAGTTATTTAACTACGCAATTTTATTATGAAATTTTTTTCTAACGAATGTTTTTGTCCGACGGTGGTTGTGAGCTTAAATAATTTGTAGTCGTGATTTTACAAAAAAGTCAGCAAAGGATCATTCCACGAAAATTGATTGAGAGATGTTATTTTGTTGAAGTTTGGGTATTAATAAGCCTGGCTCTTTATAACCTGCATAAAATAAAAATGTAAAGATTACTTCCTTTAATAAAGGCTACTTGATAGCCTTTCTATTTTTTTACAAGCCAAAAATCGAGTAGGAAGGTAGCCATTAGTTGGCTACCTGTCCTCTCACACCACCGTGCGTACCGTTCGGTACACGGCGGTTTGTTAGAATAATGATGTCTGTATTTCTTTTCTTTCAC
>JAABUT010000763.1_pt1 | contig 44580 bp, 49 predicted proteins | sample 5559281 | NCBI WGS metagenome assembly JAABUT01 (sample SAMN10711880, study PRJNA513359) | rock metagenome | isolation source: Antarctica rocks | place: Antarctica: Victoria Land, Ricker Hills nord | collected 2016-01-04
AAGCGACGGCTTCCCCGGCGACTTCAACGGCGCCCGACCCGTCAACTCGGTCATCCACCCAGCTGGCCTGCCCATCGCAACCCCTCTCAATCAGGCGTTGCGACGACCACTTGAATCCGCCGAGGGCACGCTACGCCAATTCGGCTACAGGCCGGAGGAGATCGAGCGCCGCTCGACTCGAGCTGCGGTTGACGCTCGCAGCCAGGTGTGCACGCACGCTGAGGCGGCGGAACAGGGCCGTGGACCGCCTCGCGGTGTTCCATCCGCACCAGGATCTAAGTTTTGGGTAGGTAGCTTCGATGTCTCAGTCCGCGGAAGCCATCACCGAGGCGTTGAAGGCCGCGCACAATGCGGTCAAGGACTCTGGGATCCCAAAGGAGCTGCAGGCGGTCGCGCTCGGCAAGGCGTTCGACGCCCTCCTGGGCAACGCGACGCCCCCGCCGCCCGTCGCGCCCCAGGGCACCGGTAAGGCCGACCCGCCCCCGGCGGCGGACAAAACGACCAGTCGCGCCTCCCCGGACACGAGCAGCCCGATCGGCAAGATCGCGGCGGAGTTGAAGCTCGACGAGGGCGAGGTGGCCGACGTCTTCGAGATCGACGGCGAGGAACTCCTCCTGACGCTGCGTCGCGATCAGCTCTCCGAACAGAAGGGGCCGGCGATGCGCGAGGTGGCGCTACTCGTCAGCGCCGGCCGCCAGGCTGCCGGCCTGGATGAGGACCGCACGCACACCGACCTCATCCGCGCCGCCTGCACGGATCTCGGCGTCCTCGACAAGAACGCGTTCCGCGACGAGATGGGCAAGCTGGGTAACTACGTGACCTCGAAGGCGAAGGGGCAGTTCGGGCGCGAGTTCAGGGTTACCCGCCACGGCAAGAACGAGGCGGCCAGCCTGGTCAAGCGTATGATGGGCGGCGGCGAATAGACACCGGGCTCGGGCTGACGGTCCAGCGCCTCAAGCAGGCAGGCCACCAGCTTCTCGTTTTCGGCCAGCTTACGGGGCTGCGCAACGGTGATGACTGGTTCACCGCCCCGGAGGTGGCGGACGTCTTCCAGGCGTTCCGGGTGCCGCACGACCGCCGCAACACGGCGCGCGATCTCAAGCGGTTGAAGGCCGACCGCCTAGTCATCTACGACGAAAAACGCAAGCGCTGGGCGCTCTCCGCGGAGGGCAACGAGCGGGTCAAGGAGATTGTCGGCGCCGTCGATCTCGCCGCGATCCAGCCGGAGCTCACGCGGCTGCCGGGGGTGGAGTTCAGCCACGCCCTGCACACGCTCCTGCCGTCGGGGCTCGCGCCGCCGAAGTGGGCGGCCGCGATCAAGCGCCTACACGACCGCTTCCCGTTCGAGCGGAACGTCTTCTGTATGACACGCTTCTCGCGTGACCCCGCCGACAGGGGCTTCCTCGATCCGGTCAACGAGGTGATCGCCACCGCGCGCACGGCCCTGGAGGCGCACGGGCTGACGCTGCACCTCGCCGCTGACCGCCAGATCGAGGATGACCTGCTGTCGAACATCGCAGGCTACATGTGGGCCTGCAAGTACGGGGTCGCGCTCTTCGAGAACCGGCGGCCCGAACCCGAGGCCGACCTCAACAAGAACATGCTGATCGAGGTCGGCGCGATGCTGATGACCGGGCGGCGCTGCGCGCTGCTGCGCGACGTGAACGCGCCGCCAATGCCGACCGACCTCACCGCGCAGATCCGCAAGGACGTGGACTACGAGGACCTGGCGGCGGTGTCCGTCACGCTGCACCACTGGGCCGCCGAGGATCTCGGGCTCGGGCGCTGCCCGGGTTGCCCGAAGGCGTAGCCCTTACCGCCGGCTTACGCTTTCCGCCGGCGAGCGGCTACCGCTTCTGCCTCGGAGCGGTAGTCGTGCTCCTGCAGTCCCTGCTGTCACGTCTCGTCCAGGCAAGTCGTCGCGTCGCCGCGCGCTGACTACTGGGCGTGGCGGCGTAGGATCACAGCGATGGCTGCGACGTCGGTGTCGGCCGCGAAGAACCGAATGGCACGCGCAGTCGCGTCAATCCTCGACCCATGGCCGATCAGCAAGGAACCGATCTGGGACTTCTTCGGCTCCGAGTGCGCCTACTGCGGCGTCAAGCTAGTCAAAGGCGAGCGGTTCGGCCACATCGACCACGCCACTGCGAAGGCCGGCAACCACATGGGCAATCTGGTACTGGCGTGCTCGGTGTGCAATGGGGACGAGAAGCTAGATGCGGACTGGCGCTCGTTCCTCGAGCAGAAGGTCTGCGACCCGGCGTTGCGCCAGGAGCGCACGGAGCGGATCGAGCGATGGCAGGCGCTCCATCCGAAACCCGAACTGGCTGCGTCACCTGAAGTTGCCGCGGTCGACGCTGAGCTGCGGGCGATGATCGTCGCGTTCGGTGAAAAGTGTGCCGAGCTACGCATCGCAGTCGCTGACGCCAAGAAGGCTTTCGCCGACGGCGAGAGTTAGGGCACGTCGTGGCTGGCACCGAAAAGACGACGTCGCGCCGGCGCACACATCCGATCACCGGATGGGCCTACGCGGGAAGCCAGCGGCAGATACAGGCCTACGTCAACACCCCTCCGTTGACCGCGGTCCTGGACACGGCGGTCGCCGGCGCGCTGCCCGCAATCAAAGGCGCGACGATCGAGTGGCTGTCGCCGCTCGCCACCGCCGGCTACCTGGAGTATCAGGATGTAGCCTTCTGGCGTGCGATTGAAAGGCCGGAGCTCGCGGCCGGGGCCGCTGGCTGGTGGCCCTCGCGTGGTGGGCCGTGTTGGGACGCGCTCGCCCGTGCGACCCAGCCCGGAGGGGCCACAACTCTGGTGCTGGTGGAGGCCAAGGCGCACGCGGCCGAATTCGGGCCGGCGCCGTGCGATGCGACCCATGAGATGTCAATCGCCAAGGTCCGAGCCGCATTCGATTCCGCGCGCCACCAACTCGGAAGCTCGGCGAGCACCGATACTTGGATGGGCGGCTACTACCAACTCGCCAACCGCCTCACTTGGACGCTGTGGCTGCGCGATCACCACGTCGACACAGTCTTCGCGCACGTCCTATTCGCAGACGACCGGTCGAACATCCCGGCCACCTGCGACGAGTTGCGAGAGGCCGCGCACCATGCGCACGCCACACTCGGCGTCTCTGGCTCGGCGACCGCGGGGTGGGCAGCAACCATCGTCCTCGACGCCACCCGATGACTTCAACGTCCTCGGTGTGCCGCTGTTCTTCATGCAAGGAAACAGGAGCGGTGTGGTCCCGGGCGCTTTCCGCTTCTGCCTCGAAGCGGAAGCCCCGAACCTCGCCGTCTTCGGATGCCGCTTCTCGTCCAATGCAGCAGCGACTTCGCCGGTGGCGTGCTGCTCCTGTCACGCGGAAGTGACAGCGCCCGCCGAGCCGACCCCTTGGCGCTGTTGTCAACTCTTACCGGCGTCGCCGGGCCGCGGTCAACCAGGAACGCGAATCGAGGGCCTCGCCGCTCGCCGCTGAGTGCGCCGCGAGGCATCTCGCGTAGGCGCTACACCGCACGCGCCGCCTCCCGGCCGCTCAGGCTTGCGAGGTCCGCGCTCGCGTCCTGCGACCCCCGGACGAACGCGAGCGCGCCGTCGCGATCGTGTTCGTAGAGGACCGGCTCGTGGACGTCCTCGACGCAGAGTGCCGGGAGAGCTTGGGGGTAGATTTCCGCGCATGGCGTTCTGGCCGCCTGAAGTCGAGTGGCACGAGCGCGATGTAGTCGTGCCGGTCTTCCGACGGTGGCTTGAGGCTCAAGGATGGGAAACGGAGACCGAGACCGCGTTCGTGGACGTCGTGGCCCACCGAGGCAACGAAACCATCTACGCGGAGGTCAAGGGCCGAACGAAGAGCCGCCCGGGGGCGGGACTGGACACGCTATACGGCCAGTTGCTGAGGCGAATGCCTGCCAAGGAAGTCGGCGACCCCAACACGAGGTTTGCGGTCGTGATCCCGGCCGGAGCGAAAGCGGCCGCCCTCCGGGTCCCGAGACGAGTCCGGGATCTTCTGCGGATCGACATCTACGCAGTGAGCGACGATGGCCAGGTCGAGAAGCTGGCTGACTGATCTCCTCTTCCGCCCTTCGGCAAAGACTCGATCGATCAGCCTCCGCACGTCGGCATGAACGCTGCGGGCTCCCAGCGATGAGCCGGTGACGACTCCCGCTTTCCATGCGAACCGGCACCGGCGCGGTCAGCGCCGCGATTGCTGCTTTCGCCTGTTTGCAGAAGCTAATCCTGACCAGTGCCTGGTGAGGCGTGTATCCAATCGGCACGAAGATCTCGGGTGAGCCGACGAGTATGGCCCAGCGCCCTTCATGACGCCAGGTCGTCCTTGACGACTACTCAGACGGCCCCCCAAGACCAACTGCTCCCTTGTCCGACTGATCCTCATCGACCATGTTGCCGATCCCGTACTCGTCGTGCTGAACGGGCCTTCTCATCTAATCTGTATCCGTCTCTGACTCTGACTATCTCTCTCTCGTCGAAACCGTTCCACTTTCTGGTTCTCGCGCTGCACCCGGCTTCCATGCACTCATCGCTTCCCGACTTCACTCACCCCAATGCTGTTCGTGGGGGGCGTGAAGTCGGGAAACGAGGCGTGCTCAAATGCCTGGTGCAGCGCGAGAACCAGAGCCCGCACTACAGAATGCTGTTCTGTAGTGGATTCTGTAGTGCGCTGCGTAGTGCGGCACTCAGGCTGGCTGGCGCTCGCGGCCGCGCGTTGCCCACGCGTGCAGCGTCTCGGGCGCGATGTCGGCGCCGTTCGGCCAGACGATGGTGCCGAGCTCCTCGTCGACCGTGACCTGAGCGAAGTACTCGGGGTCGCGGAGGGCATCGAAGACGCCGCCCCAGTCCTGGTCGCCGAACTGGACCTGGCCTTCAGAGCCGTCGTCGAACGACACGCGCACGCGATGGTCGCCGACGACCTCGACGGCAGTGGCGTGGATCAGCTCGGACATGGACTCCATGCTACGGAAGTGGGTCGATGCGCTCAGGCGGTTGGTGATCTCGGGTGAGCTGCCAGTTCGCGAGCAGCTCATCGCGGTGGAGCTCGGCCCACTCCTCGACCATCCGCTGAACCCGCCGGGGAAGAGAGCCCTCGAGGACTCCGAGCGTCTCGATCGCGATGGACGCGCGGGCGCCGGAGTAGATCGCGTGGAAGTGCGGGACGCCGTGTTCGCGGTGGTACATCGCGATGACGATCCCGTAGAAGGCGCTAATCCGCGGCAACGCCGAGCCCCTCGGACGGTTCCGCGGAACCGCGGAGGAAGGCCGAGTCCAGCCGGGCAAGCTCCTCCGGGCGGAGCTTGGCGCCGAGGTAGCGGTCGGTGGTGGTCAGCTTGGCGTGGCCGAGCATGTCGCGGACGAAGACCGGATCGGTGGTGCGGGCGACGATGCTGCCCGCCGCGTGACGCAGGCCGTGGAGAGTGACATGGCGCAGGTCGGCGGCGGCGCAGGCGCGCTTGTAGCGGCGCCGCAATGCGGAGGCGTCCAGGCGGCGCCCGAGGACGTTGACGAAGACGTAGTCGTCGGCCGAGGTGAAGTCGCGGCGGGCCGACAATCGGGCGAGGGCCCCGACGGCCGGCTGCGCCAGAGGGACGAACCGGTGGCGCCGTCCCTTCGGCAGGCTTTCCACCCCCGCGGACAGGCCGCGGCGGACGAGGATCGTCCGCGCTGCGAGGTCGACGTCGGCCCAGCGCAGGACGAGTGCCTCCCCCAGGCGCAGGCCCGTGTAGAAGAGCACGCGGTACAGCTCACCGTCCTGCCCGTCCTCGTAGCGCTCGAACTCGTCGCTCACCCGTCCGGTGCTCGCCGGCCGCGGCCGCGCGCGCCAGGGCCTCGGCGTCCTCGACCTCGAAGTAGTCGAGCGCGGGCGGTGGCGGCTCGGGGCGCTTGTCGGTTGCGTCGACCGGGTTCGCCGGCAGGCTGTAGGTGTCGACGCGGCAGGCGTAGCTGAACATCGTCGCGAGCGTCTGCCGGTGCTTGTTGACGTTGCGAGGCGTGAGGCCCTCGCGGTCGAGGCTGCGCAGGAAGTCCGAGATCTCGCGCGTGGTGACCTTGCCGATGGGCCGGTCGCCGAGCGCGGCCATGATCCGGCCACGTGTCACGCGAGCGCCGCGCGCGTAGGGGACGCCGGGCTCGCGCAGGATCGCGCCGTAGTCGACGAGGGTCGCCGGCTTGACCTGCTTGACCTCGCGCTGCCACTCCAGCCACTCGCGCGCAAGCTCGCGGACGGTGATGCCGCGCTCCGCCTTCTCGCGCGCGGCCGCTGCGGCCGCGGCCAGCTCGTTAGCCACCGCCGTGATCGCCTCACACGCGCGCTCGTGCGCGAGGCGCTCGTCCAGAAAGCCGGATCGGAGCCGACCGCTCCGTGGCGACCAGGAGCCGTCCGTCGACACGGTCAACCAGGCCGGTCCGAGGCGTCGCTTGAGCTGCCGTCCGCCCGATCGCCACTTGACCTCGTAGTACGGCTCGCCGCCCTGGCCCGAGCGCACGATGAGGTTGTAAGGCGGGGTCACTTCGCGAGGGTACCACGCGGGTACCACGTCAAATGGGGCCTCGCTGCGGGTACCGCTCCGGGTACCAAACCAGCCTCAATCAACGTCCCAGAGCCATATCTAGCCGGTCTAGATTTGGCTAACTAGAGCCAATCGGCCTCGCGGGTGGTGCTTGCCATGCAGAAGGTCGAGGGTTCGAGTCCCTTCAGCCGCTCTCGGAAGCCCCGCGTTCGCGGGGCTTCCTGCGCATCGGGGCCGGGTCGGGGCTCGGGAAGCGGGCAGTACCCGGGGGTGCCCCTCCGTCCGGTGGTCGTCTTGGCTTGCAGGTTCGGAGGCAGGCGAACGCTCTGGCCCGCGGTCTCCCGTAGGTTGATGGCTTAGCAACGATCAGCGGATGCTCACCGAGAGGGCGGCGACGGGTGGCGCTGACGCGTTTTACGTCGGGACGAAAGGATTGATTCCATGTCGTCTGAGCGGTCGGTTCAGGAGTTCACGCGCCAGGCGGCGTCGTTTGAGGCGGCCGGCTCGCACTTCGCCGATCTCGGGGTGCTGGACTGGATCGCCGGACATGTGACGGTCCGCTCCGACGACCGGATCCTTGACGTGGCCGGTGGCACGGGGCAGCTCGGACGCCATCTCGCGCGAAGCGGCTGGCTTTGCGTGGTGGCTGACATCACGCCAGCGATGCTCGAGCAGGGCGCGCAGGCGGTCCGTGAGCAGGCTCGCAACGACGTGGTATTCGTCCGCGCGGACGCCACCGACCTGCCGTTCCCCGACGCGCAGTACGAGGTCATCGTCAGCCGCTTCGCGCTGCACCACCTCGCCGACATCGGCGCGGTCCTGGACGAGATGTGGCGCGTCTTGGCGCCGGGCGGGTCGGTGACGCTGATCGACCTGCTGGTCGAGACCGGGCTGGTGGGCGAGCGGGCCGACGAGCTTGAGCGCCTGCGCGATCCCAGCCACATACGCTGCCCGCGCCCGACAGAGCTCGCCGCGCTCCTCGCGGACCGAGGCCTGCGAGTAGTCGGCGAGGCGGCTCGCGACGAACGCCTCGAGGCCGAGCCGTGGCTTGACCGCGCCCACCCTGCCCCGGAGGCTCACGACACCGTCCTCGGTGCGCTGCGCGCTGAGGCCGCGGGCGGCGCGCCGACCGGCCTTCGCGCCGTCCACAACGACGGGACACTGACGATCACCCACCGCTACCACCTGATCCACGCGCGCCAAAACTGACCCCCACAGCCGTCCCGGAGACCGATCGTCATACGTAGCGGGGACGCTTCGATGGCGCCGATGTCGACTGTCTGCTTCAGGACCGCCTCGGGCTCGTCCACGACCAGCAGAATCCGGCTCGTCGCGCCGCCGATCGACCGCATAGAATGCTAGGGACGGCCGTACCTGCTGGCCGTCGACGGAGAAGAAAGGGGTCCACCGCGTCCTGCGCGCGTTTCTCGCCGACCGCGACCTCGCGCTCGCCCTGAGCGGCCACGCCTCGGTGGACGAGGTCGGGCCCGAGGCGCTCGTCGCCCTGGACTAGGAGACCACCTCCTGGGCCTCCGTGGCCACGAACGGCCGGGGGCTGACCTCGTGGTCCTCGCGGATCAGGTCCGAGTGCATCTGGTCGAGCTCGAGCAGCAGCAGCGCCTCGAAGAGCCAGGAGCGCCCCTGGCCGGCGCGGCCGCGGGCCACGGCAGCCTCGAGTTCGCGGAGGTCGTGCGCGACGTCCGCGAGCGCGAGGCGCGAACCCGTCCCGTGCTCGCGGATGGGGGTCGCGAGCCGGGCGAGCAGGCCCCCGTACGTCTTCCGGAAGGCCTGGTCGAGCCCGGCCGAGGCATCGTCGCCCCCGGCCGCAGCCGCGAGCGTTCGGACGATGGCTCGCATCGCCGTGGCGATCCGCTCGAGACCCTCCAGGACCTCATGCTCGCGCCGCTCCATGGGCCGCCGGCCGCGCCGCCGCGAGCGCGGGTTGAAGCGCATGGAGTCCGTCGCCGCCCCCACGGCGCCGCGGGCCTGTTGCGTGGCCTGCTCGAGCTCGTCGTCGCGACCCGCCCACCAGGGGTCGGCCGGCGGCCAGTCCTGGGCAAGGTCCGCGGCCATCGCGTCGGCGACGTCGGCGAGGTCGGTGCGCAGCCAGTCGAGCAAGCGGCCGGCCGGGCGCAACCGGGTCCGCGGGAGGACAGTGACGTTGACGAGGACCCCCACGCCGAGCCCGAGCGCGGCCTCGGGCAGGCGCTCGCTCAGGTACGAGGCCGGCGAGCTGCCCCCGACGAGGAGCACGAGGAGGGCCCAGAAGGCGATGTTGCTCCCGTTGCGGCCGAACGGCCGCGCGGCGCCGAGCAGGACGCCAACCCCTACGACGAGCAAGATCCCAAGGAGGCTCGTCCCCGCCCACGCATCGGCCCCCATCGCGAGCAGGACGCCGGCGACGACGCTCGCGGCGTAGAACAGCGTCTCACGCAGGGACCGCGCGATCGTCGGGTGGATCGCCACCAGAGCAGTGATCGGCGCGAAGTAGACCACGGGCGCCGGCCCGATCAGGCGGCCGAGCTCCCACGCGACGCTCGTGGCCACAACCGCCTTCAGAGCGGCGTGGAGCTGATCCCGTGCCAGCCGGGCGCGCCACCCGTCGCGGGGCAGAACGCGTTCGCGCGCGGCGTCGACCGCCCGCCTCTCCATGGCCATCGGGGCGAGCGTGCCCGTTCGGGGCGCCGCGCACGCCTCGCGCCTCGGCGACGGGAGAGGGTCACCCGCTCGCGGTGGCACCCCGTTCCAGAGGGTGGGCCCGACGAACGTCGCGCCCCGCTCGGACACCTCTCCCCCGGGCAGCGCGTAGTTCAGCGCCCGGCCCCCGACCCGGTTACGCGCCTCGAGGACGATGACGCTCCTGCCCGCCCGCACGAGCGCCCGCGCCGCGGTGAGCCCGGCGAACCCGACGACCTCGGCGCCACCGACGCCCGAGCTCACGGCTCCAGGTTCCACCCCGCCAGGCCGGGCGTCTCGCGCTCCCAGCCCAGGACGCCGTAACGGCCCGTGGCGAAGAGCAGGTGGCGGCCCTCGACGGGCGGGAGCTCGAGCCAGCGGGCGGCCAGGACCCGCAGCAGATGGCCGTGGGCGAACACCGCCACGTCGCCCTCGGCGCGGTGCAGCTCCGCGACCACGGGATCCACCCGCCGCCCGACGTCGTCGACGGACTCGCCGCCCGGGCACCCGCCGTTCCAGATCGTCCACCCCGGGCGCTGCTCGCGGACCTCCGGGGTGGTGAGCCCCTCGTACTCGCCGTAGTCCCACTCGAGAAGCTCGCCGCGCAGCTCGGCGCGGTCCTCGTACCCCGCCAGCGCGCACGTCTCCCGCGCGCGGCCGAGCGGGGAGCACAGCACCCGGGTGAGCTCCCGCGCCGCGAGCACCGGGCGCAGGCGCACGCCGTCGCGCCGGCCCGCGTCGGTGAGCGGGATCTCCGTGCGGCCGGTGTGCCGGTTCGCCCGGCTCCACTCCGTCTCGCCGTGGCGGACGAGGACGACCTCAGCCATGCGCACCTCCTTGCTCGAGCTCCAGGGCGGCGAGCAGCGCGGCGCCGCGCACGCCCGCGTCGTCGTGGCGGGCGAGCCGGATCGTCGTCTCCTCCCCCACCCCGGGCAGCACGTACTCCCGCGCGACCCGCGCCGCCGGCTCGAGCAGGACGTCCCCCGCCGCCGCCAGCCCACCGCCGATCACGACCTCCTCGGGGTCGAACGTGTTGATGGCGTTGGCGATCCCGATGCCCAAACGCTCGCCGAGCAGCCGCACGAGCGCCGCGGCCTCGCCGTCGCCGGCCAGCGCGCGGTGGACCACCTCCCGTCCCGAGAGCCCGAGTTGCCCGTGCGCGAGTCGATCGAGGACCTTCCCCGCCGCGAGGGACTCGAGCGAGCCGGGCTGGGGAGGGTGCTCGGCCGGCGGCGGCACGCCCTCTTCGAGCCCGAGCCCGACGAGCATGTGGCCGAGCTCCCCGGCCGCGCCCGTGCGCCCGCGGAACACCCGGCCGCCGATCACGAGCCCGCCCCCCACCCCGGTGCCCACGGTGAACATGACGAGGTCGCGCACCGTGAAGCGCGTGCCGTCGTGTGCCTCGGCGAGGGCCGCGACCGTCGCGTCGTTGTCCACGAAGACCGGCAGATCGAGGCGCTCCTCGAGCTCGTGGCGCAGCGGCACGTCTCGCAACGGGATGTTGACCGAGGACTTCACGCGTCCCGACGTCCACTCGATGACCGAGGGCACGCCGAGGCCGACCCCCCCGATCCCCGGTCCGCGGGCGGCGCCGATCATCTCCACGAGCTGGGCGAGCAGGCCGTCCGCGCCGGCGTCGGTGCGGGTCGCCTGCTCGTCGCCGAGGACGAACACGTCGTCCTCGATCCAGCCCGCGGCGATCTTCGTGCCGCCGACGTCGAGCCCGACGACGCGCCCGCTCACAGGCGCGAGGCGGCGGCGGCGTCGCAGACCACGGTGAGCCGCTCCTGGGCGCGCTCGGCCACGAGCGACGCCGGCGTCCCCGGGCCGGGCGGGCCCGCCTGCTCGTCGAACGCCCGGCGCATGGCGTCGGCCTTGGCCTCCCCGGTCACGAGGAAGACGACCGCCCGGGCCGCGCTCAGCGCGGGCAGCGTGAGGGTGACCCGCGGGACGAACGGCTCGAGGCCCGCCTCCGCGACACCGACCACCCAGCGCTCACGCTCGTCCAGGGCGTCCGAGCCCGGAAACAGCGACGCGCAGTGACCGTCGGGGCCGATACCCAGCAGGAGGAGGTCGAAGGCGGGCGGGTCGTCGCCGAAGACCTCGCGCAGCTCGCGCTCGTAGGCCTCGGCCGCCTCGTGCGGGCCGCGCTCGCCCTCCATCCGCCGGACGTCGGGGGGCGGATCCAGCCGGGAGAGCAGCGTCTCGTCGGCCAGCGCGAAGTTCGACCGCGGGTCCTTGGGCGCCACGCAGCGCTCGTCGCCGAACCACACGCGCGTCCGGCGCCAGTCCGCGAGGTGCGAGGCGGCGGTCCGACCGTAGGCGTCGGCGGGGGTCGAGCCGCCGGTGAGCACCACGTCCCCCCCGCCGTGAGCGGCGGCGGCGAGGATCTGCGCCACCTCCCCCGCCGGGTCCTCGACGACCTGAAGGCGTCCCCTCACCGGGCGGTCTCCGCGCGAGCCGGACCAGGAGTCAGAGCCCGGTCGGTCATCCCAGCAGGGCCCGCGCGCCCCGGACGGCGGGCCTGTACGTCGGGTCGCGCAGCAGCGCCTGGCGCACTCCCTCCCCGAGGATGCCACCCTCGCCGCGCGAGGCGCCGAGCGCGCGCCACGAGCGCTCCGCGCCCTGGCGATCGCGGCGCTTGGCCACGAGCCCGCCCGGTCCGCGGTCGAGGGACAGCGTCTCCCCCTGGGCGGTCTCCACCGTCACGCCGGCCAGCCCGGGAACGGGCATCGTGCGATCCGGCTCCAGCGCGAGCTTCACCTCGCCCTTGCGCGCGCGGGCCCGCCCGCGCCGGCCGCTCGCGCCCGCGACCATCGCCGCGGGCTGCCAGCCCAGCCGCGACGCGAGCCAGCCCAGCAGCAGGAGCGCGCTCACCTCGGAGTCCGGGCGATGGCGCACCGTCACCGAGGCCAGCGAGCCGAGCATGGCCCGGCCCGCGGGAGGGTCGAAGTTCGCCGCGATCCGCTCCCGCCACGGCGTAGAGCGCAGCCACGCGAGGTCGACGACGTAGGCGCGCTCGGCCAGCTCGGTGACACGGGCGAGCGCCGTCGCCGCGTCGGCCTCGTCGACCGAGTCGAGCAGGACGACGTCCGCGAGCCCGAGCAGGGCGTCGACGGCCGCGGCATGCCCGTGGGGCGCCCAGACCATCGTGAGCACGTCGGTGACGAGGACGGGGTCGACGATCGTGGCCAGGCGCGCCACGTGCTGCTCGCCCATGTCGATCTCGACGAGCTCGCGGCAGAGGGCCACGCCCGCGCCCTCCGGGACGTCACAGGCGAGCGTCGCCCACGCGTCCAGGTCCTCCTTGCGGTGCTCCACCGCACACATGATCGTGCGCGAGGGGTGATAGCGCCCCACCCGCTCGAGCCGGTTGGCGATCTCGCCCTTCCATTCGCGGTCCACGACCACGACGAGGTTGAGCACCCGGGCCTGGGCCAGACCCCGCTCCTCGAGCGCGCGCTGGATCTCCAGCTCCCGCAGCGCCGCCTCGATCTCGGCGGGATGGACGTGCTCGGAGGACCAGACCCCCGAGCTCCCGGCCGCTACAGGGGCCTCCACTCCGTCCCCTCCTCGAGCAGCCGGTCGGCGTCCGGCGGCCCCGACGTTCCCGCCGCGTAGGTCTCCACCGGCTCACCGCCGTCCGCCCAGCGCTTCAGCACCGGGTCGATGATGCTCCACGACGCCTCGACCTCGTCGTCGCGGGTGAACAGCGTCGCGTCACCCTTCATCGCGTCGAGGATCAGCCGCTCGTAGGCCTCCGGCGACTGGGAGAGGAACGTCGTCCCGTAGGAGAACTCCATGTTCACCGGGCGGATGCGCATGCGCGGCCCGGGGATCTTCGCCCCGAGCGAGAGCGCCACGCCCTCGTTGGGCTGGATCGTGAACACCAGCTCGTTCGGCCGGGGCCCGATCGTCCCGTCCTGCTGGAAGGCCATGTGCGGGACGGGCTTGAGCCGCACGGCGATCTCCGTGACCTTGCGCGCCAGGCGCTTGCCCGTACGCAGGTAGAACGGCACCCCCGCCCACCGCCAGTTGTCGACCTGGAGGCGCAGGGCCGCGTAGGTCTCCGTGCGCGAGTCCTCCGGAACGCCCTCCTCCTCGAGGTAGCCCGGCACCTCGTCCCCCCCCACGACGCCCGACTCGTAGCGCGCGTGGAGGGCGATCGCGTCGACCTCCTCCGGCGTCGGCGGCCGGATGGCCTGGAGGACCTTCACCTTCTCGTTGCGGACCTGATTGGCCTGGAAGGAGACCGGCGGCTCCATGCACACGAAGGCGAGCATCTGGAGCATGTGGTTCTGCACGAGGTCGCGCAGCGCGCCCGCGGAGTCGTAGTACTCCGCCCGTGTCCCGATGCCGAGGTCCTCGGCGGCGGTGATCTGCACGTGGTCGATGTAGTTGCGGTTCCATACCGGCTCGAAGATCCCGTTCGCGAAGCGGAAGGCGGTCATGTTCTGGACCGTCTCCTTGCCGAGGTAGTGGTCGATGCGGAAGACCTGGTCCTCGGCGAAGACGCCCAGCACGCGGCGGTTGAGCTCCCGGGCGGACTCGAGGTCGTTCCCGAAGGGCTTCTCGATGACGATCCGGACCTTGGCGTGCTCGTGGTGGTCGAGCCCGTGCCGGCCGAGCGCCTCGGAGATCACCGGGAAGAAGCCCGGCGCCGTGGAGAGGTAGAAGACCCGGTTGTAGGGCTCGTCGACCTCGGCGTCGAACTCCTCGAGGTGGCGCTTGAGGGCCTCGAAGTTGTCGGCGTCGTCGAAGGCGCCCGGGATGTAGAGCACGCGCTCGAGCAGGCCGTCGAGCACCTCCTCCTTGGGCTTCGTGCGCGAGTTCTTCATGATCGCCTCGCGGGCGAGCTCCCGGTACTCGTGGTGCTCGCGGTCGCGCCGCGAGAAGCCGATGAGGTTGAAGCGCTCGGGGAGCGACCCCTCGTGGGCGAGGTTGTAGAGCGCGGGCAGGAGCTTGCGCTGGGCCAGATCGCCCGTCGCCCCGAAGATCACGAGGGTCGTCGGGTGGACGGGGAGGCGCTCGAGGCCGGTGCTGAGCGGGTTGTCGGGGGTGGTTACGGCCACGTCAGCCGTCCGCGGTGCGCTCGACCGCGTGCCCGCCGAACTGCGCGCGCAGCGCGGCGTTGACCTTGGCCGCGAAGTCGCCGTGACCCTGCGTCTCGTAGCGGGCGAACAGCGACGAGGCGATCACCGGCATCGGCACCCGCTTGTCCACGGCGTCCTCCACGGTCCAGCGGCCCTCCCCCGAGTCGGCGACGACGGGCTCCAGGCCGGAGAGGTCGTTGTCCTCGGACTCGAACGCCCGCGCGGCGAGCTCACACAGCCACGAGCGCACCACGGAGGCGTTCATCCACAGGTGGGCGATCCGCGCGTTGTCGAGCTCGTACTCACAGGCGTCGAAGAGCCCGAAGCCCTCCGCGTAGGCCTGCATCAGCCCGTACTCCACCCCGTTGTGGACCATCTTCACGTAGTGGCCGGCACCGGTGGGGCCCATGTGGCCCCACCCCTTACCGTGCTCGGAGGTCTCGGGCGGGGCCAGCACGTCGAGGAAGGGCGCGAGGCGCTCCACCGCCGCGTCGGGCCCTCCGACCATCATGCAGTAGCCGACCTCGAGGCCCCACACGCCGCCCGAGGTGCCGACGTCGACGTAGTCGATGCCCTCCAGTGAGAGCTGCTCGGCGCGCGCCTTGTCGTCCGACCAGCGGGAGTTGCCGCCGTCGACGATCGTGTCGCCCTGCTCGAGCAGCGTGCCCAAGGTGTCGACGGTCTGCTGGGTGGCGGGGCCGGCGGGCACCATGACCCACACGATCCGGGGCGCCTCGAGCTTCGCCACGAGGTGCTCGAGCGAGGACGCGCCGTCCACGCCGTGCTCCGCGGCCTGGGCCCGGGCCTCCTGCGAGGGGTCGAAGGCGACGACGTCGTGGGCGGAGTCGCGCTTGATCCGCGCGACCATGCCGCCGCCCATCCGGCCCAGGCCGACGAAGCCGATCTGCGCCATCAGCCGCTCAGCTCCCCGGCCAGCTTCCGGATCGCCACGGCGGGCTCGCCGTGGAGTGAGATGCGCAGGACGGGCCGGTCGTGGGCCTCCAGCGCCCGCAGGTCGCCGAGCGCCTGGGCGGCCTCGAGGGTCTTGAAGCCGTACCGCGCGCCGGGAATCGGGATGTCGTCGCGTTCGTCGTGGACGAGCTGGACGAAGTGGCCCGTGGCCGGACCGCCCTTGTGGAGCTGCCCCGTGGAGTGCAGAAAGCGCGGGCCGTAGCCGAACGTCGTCGCCGCATGCGTCTTCTCCATGATCGCCGCGCGCAGCTCGCCCGCCGCCGCATCGATCTCCTCGCTCGGCGCCAGCCAGCCATGGAGCGCGACGTAGCCCGGCGGCTCCACGGTCCCCAACAGCTCGCGCAGCTCGGCCGCGCCGCCCGTCGGAACGTCCTTGACCGACCCGGACTTGAGCACCTCGTTCGTGGCGTCCTTGGCCTCCCGCACGTTGGGCTGGTCGAACGGGTTGATCTCCAGCACCCAGCCGGCGACCGCCACCGCGAACTCCGCGAAGAAGAACAGCCGCCCGAGGTCGGGGACGCCCTGCACCGACAACGTGAGCGTGGGCTGTCCCGCGAGGCCGAGGGCCCGGATCTTCTGATCGAGCTCCGCGTCGGGCGCGTCGGTGTTGCGCAGGTAGGCGAAGACGCGGTCGTCACCGTAGTGCTCGGGATCGAGCAGCGGCTCGTCCGCCACGGGGAGGATCCCTGAGCCCTGCTTGCCCGTCGACTCGGCGACGAGCTGCTCGACCCACAGCCCGAAGGAGGCGATGGGCTCCGAGACGACGAAGGTGAGCTTGTCGCGGCCCCGGCGCGCGAGCTCCCCGAGCGCGAGCCCGAGCCACAGCCCCGAGTTGTGCGCGGTCGAGTCGTGGTGGGCGCAGTTCTGCTCGGCGACCTGCGCGGAGTGGAGCAGCCCGTCGACCGCGACCCCCATGAGCGCGGCGGGGACGAGCCCGAAGTAGGACAGGACGGAGTAGCGCCCGCCGATGTCCGGGTCGTTGCGCCACACGCGGTCGAAGCCGTGCTCGGCGGCGATGGCCTCGAGCGGCGAGCCGGGGTCGGTGATCGCGCAGAACCGCTCGCCCCTCTCCCCCACGAGCGCGAAGAAGTGCTTGAAGTGCGACAGGGTCTCGATCGTTCCCCCCGACTTCGAGGAGACGATGAAGAAGGCGTGTTCGAGGTCGAGGCGGCCCTCCACGTCGCGCACCGCGCCGGGGTCCGTGGAGTCCAGGACGTGGAGGGCCGGGGCGCCGTCGATGCGCGAGAACGAGCGCCGGATGACCTCGGGCCCGAGCGACGAGCCGCCCATGCCCAGCAGGACCACGTCCGTGATGCCCCGCCCGCGGACCTCCTCGGCCCAGCCCATGAGCTGGGGCAGGTCCTCGGTCATCGTGTCGGTGATCGTGAGCCAGCCCAAGCGGTTGCCGACCTCGGGCACGCCCGGGCCACCCCACAGCGACTCGTCCTTGGACCACACCCGGCGGGCGACGTCCTCGCTCTCGGCACGCTTGATCCGCTCCACGAGCCCGGACTCGAGGTCGTCGGGGATCGAGGAGTCGATGGTCAGCGGGCGCCCGACGACGACGGCCTCGCGCTGGGACTCCACCCCGGACAACAGCGAGTCGAAGGACTTCGCGAAGGTCTCGATGCCCTCGTCGAGCAGCTCCTCGGTGACGGTCTGGAGATCGATGCCGGCCCGCTCGAGCGCGTCGAGGACGTCGGTCGGGTCCTCCTCGGCGGTGGCCCCGGTCACCTCCGCCCGCTCGCCCGTGGCCAGCAGCGTCTTCATCGGCATCGTGTTCACCGTCTCGGGTGCCACGAGGCCGTCCACGTACATCGTGTCGGAGTAGTCCGGGTTCTTCACGCCGGTCGAGGCCCACAGGGGCCGCTGCACGGGCGCACCGGCCGCCTTGAGCTCGGCGAAGCGCTCGCCGTGGAAGATCTCGGAGAAGCGCCGGTAGGCCGCCCGCGCGTTGGCGAGGCCCGCCTTCCCGCGCAGGTCGGCGCGCTCGTCTGAGAGCAGCTTGTCGACCTTGGAGTCCACCCGCGAGACGAAGAACGACGCGACGGAGTGGATATCGAGATCCTTGCCCTCCGCATGGCGGCGCTCGAGGCCCGAGATGTAGGCCTCGGTGACGTTCGTGTAGGACGCGACGGAGAACAGCAACGTGACGTTGATGTTGATCCCCTCGTACGTCGCCTCCTCGATCGCCTCGAGCCCCTCGGAGGTGCCGGGGATCTTGATCATCACGTTGGGCCGGTCGACCTCGTTCCACAGCGCCCGCGCCTCCTCCAGCGTCCCCCTCGCCGTGTCGCGCGCCAGGCGCGGGTGGACCTCGAGCGAGACGTAGCCGTCGAGGTGCTCCGTCTCGTCGTAGACGGGCCGCAGGACGTCGGCCGCCAGCTGGATGTCCCTGACCGAGAGCCGGCGGAAGATCTCGCCCGCGTCGCAGCCCTCCTCGGCCAGCGCCTTCAGGTCCTCGTCGTAATCCTTAGAACCGAGGATCGCCTTCTCGAAGATCGACGGGTTCGAGGTGACCCCGCGCAGCGAGAGCTCGTCGATGAGCCGCTGGAGCTCACCGCCCTCGACGAGCGAGCGGCGGATCTGGTCGAGCCAGGGACTCGTACCCGCCTCGGTGAGCGCCGCCAGGCGCTCGTTGACCTCGGGTCGCGTCGTGCTCACGCGAGCAGCTTCCTCGCCTGGGAGGCGATGTTCTCGGGCGTGAAGCCGAAGTGCTCGTACAGGTCCTTCTGGGGCGCCGAGGCGCCGAAGCCGTCGAGGCCCAGGGTCGCGCCCTGGTCACCGGTCCAGCGGTGCCATCCGATGGTCGCTCCCGCCTCCACCGACATGCGGGCCCGCACCCCGCTCGGAAGCACGGACTCGCGGTAGTCCGCGTCTGCGAGCTCGAAGCGGTCCAGGCACGGGGCCGAGACCACGCGCGTGGCGATCCCGTCCTGCTCGAGCAGGTCGGCGGCCTGCATGCAGAGATGCACCTCCGAGCCCGTCCCGATGAGGATGAGCCGCGGCTCGCCGCCCTGGGCCTCGCGCAGGACGTAGGCCCCGCGCTCGACCGCGTCGGGCGGGACCCCATCCTGGACCGGGAGGTTCTGCCGCGAGAGGACCATCGCCACCGGCGTGTCGGTCTGCTGCACCGCGTGCTTCCAGGCCAGCGCGGTCTCGTTGGCGTCGGCGGGGCGGATGACGTCGAAGTTCGGGGTGGCGCGCAGGGCCCAGAGCTGCTCGACGGGCTGGTGGGTCGGCCCGTCCTCCCCGAGCCCGATCGAGTCGTGGGTGAACACGAAGACCGACGGGATCCGCGCCAGCGCGGCGAGGCGAAGGGGCGGCTTGCAGTAGTCGAGGAAGTTGAAGAACGTCGAGCCGAAGGCGCGGAAGCCCTGGACCACGAGCCCGTTGACCGCCGCCGCCATCGCGTGCTCGCGGATCCCGAAGTTGATGTTGCGCCCCGAGTAGTCCCCGGCGACGATCGCCGGCGAGTCCGGGATCACCGCGTTCGTGGAGGTGGAGAGGTCGCCCGCGCCGCCCACGACGTTCGGCACCTTCGACGCGACCCACTCGAGCGCCTTGGCCCCCGCCTTGCGCGTGGCGATCGGGTCGTCGTCGGCCGACCACGTGGGCATGTCCTGCTCCCAGCCGTCGGGCAGCTCCTGGCGCATGGCCCGCTCCCACTCCGCCGCGAGGTCGGCGTGGTCGGCCTTCCACGCGTCATAGCGCTTCTGCCACTCGGCCTCCATCTCCTCCCCGCGCCCCACGGTCTCCCGGAAGTGCGCGAGCGCCTCGTCGGCGACGTAGAAGGGCTCCATGCTCGGGTAGCCGTAGGCCTCCTTGGCGCCGCGGATCTCCTCGTCGCCGAGCGGCGAGCCGTGCGCCGTGGACGTGTCCTGGAGGGTCGGGGCGCCGATCCCGATGTGGGTGCGCAGGATGAGCATCGACGGGCGGTCGGCTTCCTCCTTGGCGCGGTTCAGCGCGGCCTCGAGATCGTCGAGCTCGGTGGCCTCGGGCAGCTCGCCGAGATCCTCGACGTGCCAGCCGTAGGCCTCGTAGCGCTTGCCCGTGTCCTCGGAGATGGACATGGAGGCCTCGCCGTCGAGCGTGATGTGGTTGCGGTCGTAGACCACGATGAGGCGCCCGAGGCCGAGGTGCCCGGCGAGTGAGCCCGCCTCGGACGAGACGCCCTCCTCCATGTCCCCGTCGGAGGCGATCACGAACGTGTGGTGGTCGACGATGTCGCCGTAGCGGGCGTTGAGCATCCGCTCGCCGAGCGCGAAGCCGACCGCGTTGGAGATCCCCTGGCCGAGCGGGCCCGTGGTGACCTCGATCCCCGGCGCGTGGTTGTACTCGGGGTGGCCCGGGGTCTTCGAGTCGAGCTGGCGGAACTCCTTGAGGTCCTGGAGCTCCATCCCGTACCCCGTGAGGTAGAGCATGGAGTACAGGAGCATCGACGCGTGGCCCGCGGAGAGGATGAAGCGGTCGCGGTCCAGCCAGGTCGGGTTCGCCGGGTTGTGCTTCATCACGCGGGTGAAGAGCACGTAGGCCAGCGGGGCGAGTGCCATGGGCGTGCCCGGGTGGCCGGATTTGGCCTTCTCGACCGCGTCCATGGAGAGGACGCGGATGGCGTCGACGCTCAGCTTGTCGAGGGCGGCGGTGTCGGTGGTGGTGCTCACAACGGACATCCTCGCACGTACCCGCGCCGCACCGTCCGACGCTTGGAGCGAAGAAGGGCCGCCACCCCCGGTCCAGGATGAGGCGGCGGCCCCGGGCGCGACCCTAACGCCCGGCCGCGGCCGCGTCCAGAGCGCGGTTCACGAGCGCGTCGGCGTGCGCGTTCTGCGCCCGCGGGACCGAGCGGATCGACCAGGAGGAGAATGCGCGCAACGCCGTCGTGGCCTCCAGGAACAGGGGGCGCATGGCGGGATGCTTGACCTTGTAGAGGCCCTGGAGCTGCTTGGCGACGAGCTCGGAGTCGTTGACGACCTCGACCTCGTCGGCGCCGAGCGCGCGCGCCCGCTCGAGCCCGAGCAGCAGTGCCCGGTACTCCGCGACGTTGTTCGTGGCCTCCCCGATCGCCTCGGCGACCTCCTCGAGGAGAGTCCCGTCGGGGTCCGAGACGACGGCGCCGATCGCGGCGGGCCCCGGGTTCGGGCGCGCCCCGCCGTCGACGTGGACGACGACCCTCACTCCGCCGCGGCGCGCGGGATGGCGCCTGCCGGCGGCCCGGCGGGCCGGGACCGGCGCTCCCCGCCCTCCGGGAGGCTTCCCCCGCTCTTGCGGCGGTCGACGATGACCTCGACGTGGGGATCGTCGGCGTAGTAGTCGTTCAGCCGGTCGAAGAGCTCGGGCACGAGCTCCTCGGGGACGACGCAGTAGATCATGGTGCGTGGGCTCCTCTTTCCCTATGGGCCGGGGGACGGCGAGAGCGTGCCGTCGACGTCGGCCGACGCGTTGCCCAGCCGCTCGGCCTCCTCGAGCTCGTCGAGCTCGTAGCCCTGGCCGTCCTGGTCGACCGCGGGCGGGTGGTCGGACAGGTCGATCGTGTAGCGGTACCAGCACAGCTCCCAGGAGGCGACGACGGAGACCCGGGCGGTTCCCTCGACGGGCCGGGCGGCGACCGTCGGGGCGCCCAGCGAGCGCGCGACGCCGGCCACCGTGCGCGTGTGCTCGGTCTGGCTGAACGCCTCGAGCGCGGCGGCGATGCGCTGGTCGGCGCGGGTGGGGACGGCGTGGACGTGGCGCGGCTCGCGCGGGAGGGCGGGCGCGGCGGGCGGAGGCGGAGGCGGAGGCGGAGGCGGTGGCGGTGGCGGTGGGGCCGCCACGGCCGGGGCCTCCTCGTGAGCACCCGGCACGGACCCCGTGGGCTCCTCGCCCTCCGGCCGGACCGGCCGGCGCGAGCGCAGGCGCCCGAGCAGCGAGGAGCGCCGGTCGCCCACGGGCGCGCGATTGCCCAGCTCGAGGCGCGAGTCCTCGCGGATCCAGCCCTCCTGGAGCGCCCGCGCCGCGCACAGGTCGCACACCTCGTGACGGGTCCCGCCGGCGAGCCAGGTCTCGGCCCGCTCGCCACGCAGGAGCGTCCGCCCACAGATGTCGCAGACGTGGCTCTCGTGGAACGTCTTGATCTCGCGCGTGGCGGCCATCGCGGTCCCGAGATTAGTGGGGGACCGCCTCCTCGCGCGCGGCCTGCACGACCCGTTGCGCGAGGTGGGCGGGCACCTCCTGGTAGCGCTCCCACTCCATCGCGTACTCGCCCTGACCGCCGGTGAGCGAGCGCAGGTCCGGCGCGTAGGAGAGCATCTCGGCCATCGGCACCTCGGCGCGGACCTCGGTCATCCCGCCCACCGGCTCCATCCCGAGCGGGCGCCCGCGGCGGGAGCTCAGGTCGCCGATGACGTCGCCCACGGAGGTTTCGGGAACGGAGATCGTCACGCGCATGATCGGCTCGAGCAGCACGGCCTGCGCCTGCTCGAGCGCCTGGCGCATGGCCAGCGAGCCGGCGATCCTGAAGGCCATCTCCGAGGAGTCGACGGTGTGGCACTGGCCGTCGAAGACCCTGACCCGCACGCCCTTGACCGGGAAGCCCGCGACGGTCCCGTGCTCCATGGCCTCGCGGACCCCCTTCTCCACCGCGGGGATGAAGCTCGTCGGGATCACGCCGCCCTTGATCGCGTTGACGAACTCGAAGCCCTCGCCGTCGGGCAGGGGCTCGACCTCGATGTGGCAGTCGCCGAACTGGCCCCGCCCGCCGGACTGCTTCTTGTGCCGGCCGTGGGCCTTGGCGGTTCCGCGGATCGTCTCCTGGTAGGGCACGCGCGGCGGCTTCAGGTTCACCTCGGCCCCGAAGCGGGACTTCATCCGCTCCACCACGACCTCGACGTGCACCTGTGAGAGCCCGGCGACGATCTGCTCGCCCGTCCGCGCGTCGCGGTGCAGGTCGATCGTCGGGTCCTCCTCCTGCAGGCGGCGCAGGGCGGTGAAGACCTTGTCCTCGTCGCCCTTGGTCCGCGGCTCCACCGCAAAGGCCATGACCGGCGCGGGGAGCTTGATCCGGGGCATGGAGATCGGCTCGTCGCGGGCCGCGAGCCAGTCGCCCGCCCGGGTCTCCTTGAGCTTGGCCACCGCGCCGATGTCCCCGGGGCCGAACTCGTCGACATGGGCGGACTCACGCCCGGAGAAGGCGAGGAGCTGGCCGACGCGCTCCTTGGCGTGGGCGCGGGTGTTGAGCACCGGGGTGTCGGCGCGCATCACGCCCTGGTAGACCCGGAAGAGGTTGATGCGACCGGCGAACGGGTCGGCGCGGGTCTTCCAGACGTACGCGTAGACGTCGGCGTCCTCGCTGGGCTCCAGGACCATCCCGGCGACGGGGAGGCCACCGTGCTTGACCGGGCTCGGCAGGTCCTCGACGATCGCGTCGAGCAGGCGGTTCGTGCCCAGGTTGCGCGTGGCCACGCCGCAGGTCACCGGGAAGAGGTCGCCGTGGTTCGTGCCCTCCTTCAGGGCGTCGACGATCTCGGCGTGGGAGATCTCCTCGCCCTCGAGGTAGCGCTCCATGAGCGACTCGGAGCCCTCGGCGACCTCGTCCATGAGCTTGTCGCGGTACTCCTGGGCGAGGGCGGCGACCTCCTCGGGGATCGGGATCTCCGACGAGTTGCCGCGGCCGGGGGTGGGTGGGTCCGAATACACGTAGGCCTTCATGTCCACGAGGTCGACGACGCCGGAGACCTCGTGCTCGGAGCCGATGGGGATCTCCGTGGCCACCACGTGGGAGCCGAACGCGGCCTTGAGCCCCGCGAGCGTGCGGAAGAAGTCGGCCCGCTCGCGATCGAGCATGTTCACGAAGATCAGCCGGGCGATGTCGAGCTCGGCCGCGCGCTGCCACAGCCGCTGGGTCGAGACCTCCACGCCCATCACGGCGTTGACGACGAAGACGGCGGACTCGCACACCCGCAGGGCGCCGAGGGCGTCGGCGACGAAGCTCGGCTCGCCGGGGGTGTCGAGCAGGTTGACCTTGCGCTCGAGCCACTCGAAGGAGGCGAGCGCCGCCGAGATGGACATCTGCCTTGCTCTCTCGTCCTCGTCGGCATCCGAGGTGGTCGTGCCCTCGGCCACCGAGCCGAGGCGCGAGACCACCCCGGCCTGGTAGAGCAAGGCCTCGTGCAGCGAGGTCTTCCCCGCGCCCCGGTGTCCGACGAGCGCGACGTTGCGGATCCGATCGGCGGGCGTGTGCACGAGGCTGTCCTCCTGGGGTTCAGTCTTGTAGGTGGGACCTCAGCCGCAGCACCGCCTTGGTGTGCAACTGGGAAATGCGTGACTCGGTGACGCCGAGGACCTCGCCGATCTCGCGGAGGGTGAGGTTCTCGTAGTAGTAGAGGGCGATGACGAGCTTCTCGCGCTCGGGCAGGCGCGCGATTGCCTCCGCCACGCGGTCCTTGAGCTCGGTCGCGTCGACGGCGCGCTCGGGGTCGGGCGCGTCGGGGTCGTGGAGGGTGTCGAGCAGTGACACCTGGTCGCCGGAGGAGGCCGACACGGACCACAGCTCGTCGAGGGCGGCGATCGTCGAGTTGGAGATCTGGACGAGCGCCGCCTGGAACTCCTCGACGGAGATCCCGAGCTCGGCGGACATCTCCTCGTCGTCCGGGGCGCGTTGGAGCTTGTGCTCGAGCTTGGAGTTCGCCCGCTCGATCTCCCGGGCGCGGGCGCGCACCGAGCGCGGCACCCAGTCCAGCGAGCGCAGCTCGTCGATGATCGCGCCGCGTACGCGCGGGATGGCGTAGGTCTCGAACTTGATCTGCCGGGTCAGATCGAAGCGTTCGATGGCGTTGACCAGGCCGGTCAGCCCGTAGGAGATGAGGTCGGCCTCCTCCACGTGGGAGGGCAGCCCGGAGGACAGGCGCCCGGCGACGTACTTCACGAGGGGGGAGTAGGCGACGACGAGGCGTTCGCGTGCACGATCGTCCCCTCCGGTCTTGTACCGGCGCCAGAGGTCCTTGAGCTCGATGGCCTTGACGTTGGTCTCCACGAGTCAGGCCCTCGGGTGGCTCTGGGCGTAAGCCGTCCGCAACCGGGCGGACTCTACACGGGTGTAGACCTGCGTGGTCGAGAGGCTCGCATGGCCGAGAAGCTCCTGGATTGCGCGGAGATCGGCGCCACCGTCGAGCAGGTGCGTCGCGTAGGAGTGGCGCAGCGCGTGCGGGTGCACGCGGCCGCCGAGCCCGGCCCGGCGAGCCCACCCCTTGACGCGACGGCGGACGTCGGACGTGGAGAGGCGGCGGCCGGACTTCGAGAGGAAGAGCGCAGGCTCGGGCTCCCGGCCGCCCGCCGCGGCCAGCGCGGGCCGGCCCGTGGCGAGGTAGCGCTCGAGCGCGCGGAGGGCGACCTCCCCGGCGGGTACGACGCGGGTCTTCGCGCCTTTGCCCTCCACGCGGAGCTCCTCGGCCTCGAAGGAGACCGAGCCGAGGTCGAGCGAGATCAGCTCCTCGGCGCGCAGGCCGGCGGCGTAGGCGAGCTCGAAGAGCGCCGCGTCGCGCAGCTCGAGGGGGGCCGAGGCGGGGATGGCGTCGAGCAGGGCGGCCACCTCGGTGGGCTTGAGGGTGACGGGCAGCCGTGAGGCGGCCCGGGGAGCGGAGACGAGATCGGCCGGGTTCGCGTCGCGCTCGCCGTACTCGACGAGCGTCCGCAGCAGGCCGCGCACCGCGGCGAGCTTGCGCTGCACCGTGCTCGCTCCGGCGCCGCCGGCCGACAGCGAGGCCGCCCAGCGGCGCAGGGCACGGGTGTCGAGCTCGGTCGGGGCGAGGCCGGCCGCCGACGCCCAGCGCGCGAGCTGGCCCCCATCCGCGGCGTACGCCCGGCGGGTCCGGGCGGCGGCCCCGCGACGGGCGAGGTCGGCGTCCCAGCGGGCCAGTACGGCGAGCCAGGCCGGGGTAGCCTCGATCGGCGTGGCGGTCTTCTTCATCGACACCGGCACGGGTCAGGTCGCGACCCGGCGCCAGCTCCACGAGGCGGGCCTCGTCCCGTCGGACGAGCTTCCCCCGCGGCCCTGGCACCGCATCCAGGGCACGGACGACGCGACCACGATGTGGTACGCGGTGATGCGCAAGCAGACCCGGGGCGTGTTCATCGGCGCTCTGACCATTCGACACCGTGACCATCACGCCTCCCTGCTCGCGCAGGGGTGGGAGGAGGTCCCTCCGGGGGAGATCGGGCCGCAGAACAGACTTCGAGGGTGACGAGGCGCGGGCATCCCTGCCCGAGGCCCGAGGATGTCGTTGCTTCGCCGTTCCGGCGGCGAGTCCCGCCGTCGATCGCTCCGCGATCTCGGCGGGACAGGACTTCTTTTCGGGCCCAGCCCGCCGGTGGGCAGCGCGACGCGGAACCGCGCTCGTAGAGGCGCCCGAAGTCGAAGCTCCGGCGTGCGGTCGCAGGTGTGGCGAACCGCCAACCGTGGTCGCGCTCGAGGCGCCGGCGCTCTCCCGGGGTCACCGCCGTCACCCACGCCGTCTGGTCAAACGGCTCGTAGAGCGCGCGGTGCGGCGCCTCGGCCGGCAGCAGGCGGTTGAGGGCGAAGAGGACACAGAGGTCCTCGAAGCCGTCGAGCCCCTGCGCCGAGACACGGCGTGGGCGACCCCGCAGGGTGAACGTGATCGCCACTGGGCCGTTCTCCGCAGCCCAGCGCTCGCGGACGTCGCGGAAGCGGAAGGCTCCGCCGGAGATGCGCGACCACCGACCGAGGAGATCGACGTAGGCCTGATTGCCGGGAAGGGCATCGACCTCCGTGTCCTCATAGTCGACCCTTGCTCGGTCAGCCGCCAGCACGGTGAGCTCGTCGATCCGCCGGCGGACCCGGAACCGCCGGCCCTCCTCTCGCCTCAGGATCCGGGCCCCACGGCGGGTCACCGCCGCGTCGCGTCCGCCCCCCGAGAAGAACCCGAGTGGCCGGTAGGCCGCGACGACGCCGGTGACGTCCCGGCTGCCGGCCGGTGTCCGGTACGCGTTGCCGATCTGCCCGAATCGCCCGTGACGAGCCACGGGGGAGCGCTCGATGAACCGGTTCAGCGCGTCCCGGTCCCGTGCATGCTCCGGTGTCCCGGGACCGCCACAGCCCGGATGCACGACGACCAGCAGGGTGCGCGCGAGAGCGAAGCGCGAGCGCAGGTGCCGGGGCGGCTCAGGGAGGTTGCGCCCGCCGGGGTGACCTTCGACCGGCCCGGCGGGCGGTGTGGTCGACCGAGCATGGGCCACCGACAGTAGGCGACGCGCATCCCGGCCCGGCCGCTTGAGCCGCGGGAACGGCGTGCCTTCGGTCAGCCCCGCCGGGCGAGGGCGGATGTCATGGCTGGGGAAGGGGGGAGTAACGCCCCACACGCCCCCTCACCGCCGAGGTCACGCAGAGGTGTCCTGACTTATGCCGGCCCTGCGAGCAGTAGGCCGGACAGGACAGCCGCGGGCGCCGGGCACTCGCAGTCCCTCCCTTCGGCCCTGTCCCGCCGAGATCGCGGAGCGATCGACGGCGGGACTCGCCGCCGGAACGGCGAAACGGCAATGTCCTCGGGCCTCGGGCAGGGATGCCCGAGCCTCGTCACCCTCGAAGTCCGTTCTGCTATGCGATGTAGATCGGTGTACCCACCGGCACCTGCGAATACAGCTCTTCGACGTCGGGGATCGCCATCCGGACGCACCCGTGGGAGGCGGCGGAGCCGAGGGAGCTGCTCGCGTCGGTGCCGTGGATCCCCGCGCCGTCGAAGATCCCCAGCCAGCGCGCCTTCAGGGGATTGTTCGCCGCGCCGCCCGGGATCACCTGGCCGGCCAGGGAACCGGCCCAGGCGGCGTTCGGGACGCTCCAGGCGGGATTGACCGCCTTGTTCTGGATGTGGTAGAGGCCGGCGGGGGTCTCGAGCCCGACCTGGCCGACGGCCACCGTGTAGGTCTTCGCCGGCTTGAAATCGCGGTAGAGCGTGAGGCGGAACGCGGAGCGGTCGAGTGCGAGGACGACGGGATAGCGCCTCGCGACGTCCGCGGTGGAGCGGTGCGGACGGACGACCAGGGTGCGGGCGCGGAGGCGCCGCGAACCCGAGCCGACGAGGGCGGCGCGGAGCGAGCGCATGAGCGGTGCCCGGCGCAGGGTGCGACCGTCGTGGCCCGGCGTGACGCTCGGCCCGGACACCGCGAAGGAGACGTCGGCCTCCTTCGCGGGCTGGTCGACATCGTGAGCGATGCGCGCCACGAGGCCGCGGACGGCGCGCGGCGAGTAGGACACCTGGGGCCGGAGGGCGACGTCGAGGGAGCCGCCGGAGAGGTTGCGCGCCGTGCGCGAGATGATGTTCCCGCGGCGCGAGCGCGCGAGGGCGCTCCGCACGGTCGCGTCGAGGTTCGTGGTGACCCCGGCCTGGCGCCCCGCGAGGCGGTAGGTCCGGCCCTCCCAGCGCACGGTCACGGGGCGGTGCAGGTCGGTGACGTAGAGCCGCCGCAGCCGCGCCTTGGCCTGCCCGGCGGTGAGGCCCGAGACGTCGATCCCCGCCACCGTGACGCCCTTGCCGATCCGACCGGACTGCGAGGAGTCGTAGGCGTAGACCGCTCCCACGCCGCCGAGGACGACGACGAGGAGAACGGCGACCAGGAGGAAGACGCGATTGCGCATGAGGCGGATGAGTCTAGTGCCCCCGCAAGGAGGTCTCTGACGTGCAATCGGGCTCTCAGCGGGAAGTGTCCAGGCGGGAGTCGATCGCCGCGAGAACCTCCGCCCGCTCGCGGTGGGCGGCCTCGTAGCGGCGCAGCTCCTCGAGGTCGGGGCGCCCCAGGGAGGGCAGGATTCCGATGAGCTCCCCGGCCTCGAGCTCGTCGTACGCGGCGGGTGCCTGACCGCCCGCCGCGTCCGCCGGCGGCCGCCGCGGGCGCCGCACGCTCGGCGAGCGGCGCAGGAACTCCTCCACCTCGCGCTCCCACACGTACCCCGAGTCCTGCCCGCGCGTGATCGTCGCGGTGCGCTGGTGGTGGCGCAGGTCGACGATCGCCTCGCGTGTCGTGTGGCGGTAGGCGAAGCCCGTGGCCTTGAAGCGGCGGTTGTCGAGCCCGCGCCCGAAGCGGAGCTGGCGGAGCATCTCGGGCGGAAGCCGTAGTCCCAGGCGGCGCAGGAGCCGCTTCGCCACGAGCTCCGTGCCCCATGGCGGCAGCAGCGGCAGCGCTCGCTTGCCGAGGAGGTCGACGACCTCCGAGAGCACGAGCACCCCGTCGGCGGCGACGTTGAACACGCCCGGGAGGTCCTCGCCGACGGCGTGCCCGAGCGCGGCGACGATGTCGTCCTCGTGGACGAATTGGTAGCGGGGGTCGAAGCCGAGGATGGTCGGCACGGCGGGGAGCCCGAGCAGGCGCATGTGCGCGGTGCGCAGGTCGGGCCCGATGCCGTTGGCGAAGCGCAGGACGGTGACGATCGCGTCCTGAGCCCGCGCCGCGAAGTCCGCGACGGCCCGCTCGGCCTCGAGGACGTCCTTCTCGATGGGCGCCCGCGCCGGGTGGGGGCGGCGCATGTCCTCGGTGAAGAAGGCGGGGTCGTCCTGCTCGCAGCCGTAGAAGTGCGCCGAGGACTTGAAGACGAACTTCCGCACCGGGGAATCGGCGCCCGAGCAGCCCGCGAGGATGTTCATCGTCCCCATGACGTTGTTCTCGTGGGCCCTGCGGGGGGAGGTGGCGGTGGAGTCGACCACGAGCCGGGTGTCGACCACCGTGTCGATCGCCGCCGCGTCGACGATCCGCCGGATGAGCGCGTGCCGGTTGGCGACCTGCACGAACTCCGTGCGCTCGAGCTCCACCGTCGGCACCCGGTCGTCCACGCCGATGACGACCTCCACCGCCGGGTCGGCCTCGATCGCCTGCGCGAGCCGCCCGCCCCAGAAGGTCGAGATGCCCGTGACGAGGACGCGGCGCGATGTCACGTCCAGACGCTCGTCCGCGAGCCGACCATGTCCACGAGGTTCTCCTGGATGAGGCCACGGATGTCGTGGGCGAGCTCCTGCACGAGGCCCTTGTCGCGCCACGGCTCCTCCCCCATCTCGTCGGTCCGGACCGGCGGCAGGAAGCGGATATGGAACTTCGCGGGCAGGTAGCCGAGCATCCCGGGGATCCCGAAGTGCGGGAAGGTCGGGGTCAGCGGGAAGTACAGCAGGCCGGTGAGCCGCTTGAGCAGGGTGAGCTGGGCGAACACCGGTGCGGCCTCCTCGGCTCCCACGACCGCGACGGGGACGATCGGCGCGCGGGCGCGCATGGCCGCCTCCACGAAGCCTCCGCGCCCGAAGCGCTGGACCCGGTAGCGGTCCTTCGTCAACTTCTCGGTCCCCTTGCGCCCCTCGGGGAACACGAGCACGAGCTGGCGCTCGTCCCACAGCAGCCGGTGGACGTTGGCGGGGTGCGCGGCCACCCCGCCGATCTTCTGGATGAACATGGAGAAGCCCGGGTAGCCCTTGAAGAAGTGCTCCACGGTGAGGTGCAGCGGGCGCGGACGGGGATGCTCCTCGCGGATCGCCTTGCCGATCATCGTCGCGTCGGGCGGTAGCGCGCCGGAGTGGTTGGACACGAGCAGGGCGCCGCCCTCGGCCGGGACGTTCTCGATGCCCTCGGTCTCGACCCGGAACCAGTAGCGGTAGAGGAAGTCGGCGAGGCTGCGGTCCAGGAAGCCCTCGACGCGCTCCGACCGGCCCCAGTCGGTGACCTGGCGCTCGGGCTCGACCCCGGGCAGCAGGTCCCGGTCGCTCTTCCGGGGGACGACGTCCCGCCCACCCCCCCGGGCCTCCGCGGGCGGCCACAGCGGCTCCTCGCCCTCGGACGCGCGCAGCGGCGTGCGCCGTCCGGCGCTCATGGCGTGTGCGCGGCCGTGCCGGCGAGGACCGGCGTGAGCGCCTCGCGCAGCGCGGCCCAGTCGGACGCGCAGACGATCGCCTCGTCCTCGCAGAGCTCACGGTTCCAGGGGTGGGCGATCGTCGCCACGGTGATCCCCTCGGCCAGCGCCCGGTCGAGGTTCACCGGCGAGTCGTCGATGAGGACGTCCACCCCGATCTCCGCGCACCGCGACACCTTGTCGTAGGAGCAGTAGAGCTCCTCGTAGGGGAGGCCGATCGCGTCGAGCCAGCGTGCCGTCGCCGCGTGGCAGCCCGTGTCGCGGTGGGAGGTGATGTGGATGTGGTGGCCGGCCTCGTGCCACGCGCGGACCGTCTCCACCGCTCCAGGGTACGGGTCGCCCGCGAGGATGTTCTGCTCCGAGTGCGTCTCGGACACGAGGGCCCGGACCTGCTCGGGGCGCAGCTCGGGGATCCCCCACGTGACCTGGTGCTCGTAGGGGAGCTCGACGCCGAAGCGCCGCCGGGCCGCGGCCGCGAAGCCGTCCCAGTAGTGAAAGAGGGTGGAGTCGATGTCGATGGCGACCTTCATGTCCGTTCTCCTGGCAATGTATCGGCGATGTACGGCCCCGAGGGACGGTCTCCATGGCTCGACGTGACGTGGTCGGAGCACCTCTCCTGGCTGCGGGGCGGAGACGCGGTGATGAACGTCTGCGAGCTTGGCGACGGGCCGCCGATCGTGTGGGTCCACGGCCTCGGGGGCGCGTGGCAGAACTGGCTCGAGCAGCTTCCGGAGTTCGGGCGCGACCACCGCTGCGTGGCGATGGACCTGCCGGGGTTCGGGGCCTCACCCATGCCCGAGGAGGATCTCTCCATCCCGGCCTACGGGCGTGCGGTGGCGGCGCTGCTCGACGCGCTGGGGATCGAGCGTGCGGTCGTGGTGGGCAACTCGATGGGCGGCTTCATCGCCACCGAGCTGGCGATCCAGTTCCCCGAGCGGGTGGAGAAGCTCGTGCTCGTCTCCGCGGCGGGGATCTCCTCGGAGTCGCTGCGCCGGCGCCCGTTGCTCACGGGCGCGAAGTTCGCGCGGTACGGCGCCACGTGGGTGGGGTCGAAGGCCGACTGGGTCGTCCGCCGGCCGCGCATGCGCCTCGCGTTCGCCGGCAGCGTGATGCTCCGGCCCGACAAGCTGCCGCCGGCGCTCGTCGAGGAGCAGGTCCGGGGCTCGGGCAAGCCGGGCTTCATCGACGCGTTCGACGCGCTCATGAGCTACCAGATCCGCGAGCGCATCGGAGAGATCCGCTGTCCGACGCTCATCGTCTGGGGCCGCCAGGACCGGCTTGTGCCCGTGAAGGACGCCGACGTGTTCGCGGAGCTCATCCCGGACGCGCGGAAGGTGATCTTCGAGCGGACGGGGCACGTCCCGCAGCTCGAGCGCCCGGCGAAGTTCAACGAGACGCTGCGGGAGTTCCTCGCCGACGCCGACCGCCCGCCCGAGCGGGTCTAGGAGGTGAGCGCGCCCTCGCTCGCCGAGCCGACGAGCTTGGCGTACTTGGCCAGCACCCCGGTCGGCGAGCCGCCGTCGTCGGCGGGAGGAGGCGTGTAGGCCGCGACCCGGGCGCGGATCTCCTCGGGGGCGAGCGCGACGTCGAGGCGGCGCTCGTCCACGTCGATGGTGACCGTGTCCCCGGTCTGCACCGCGGCGATGGGGCCGCCGCGTGCGGCCTCGGGGGCGACGTGGGCGGCCATGAAGCCGTGGGTGGCGCCCGAGAAGCGCCCGTCCGTGAGCAACGCGACGTGCTCGCCGAGACCGGCGCCGTTGATCGCGGCGGTGACCGCGAGCATCTCGCGCATCCCGGGCCCGCCGGCCGGGCCCTCGTTGCGGATGACGACGACGTCGCCGCGCTCGATCCGACCGTGCACCGCGGCGTCCATGGCGTCCTCCTCGGACTCGAAGACGCGCGCGGGCCCCTCGTGGCGGCGGCGCTCGTGGCCGGCGAGCTTGACCACGCAGCCCTCCGGGGCGATGTTGCCCTTGAGGATCGCCAGCCCGCCCGTGGGCTTGACGGGGTCGTCGAGCGGACGGACCACGCGCTGGCCTTCGGTCTCGGTGGCGTGCGCCGCGACCTCGCCGGCGGTCGTGCCGTCGACGTTGGGCGTGTCGGGGTGGAGTCGCCCCGCCTCGTGGAGGCGCCGCATGACGAGCGGCACGCCCCCGGCCTCGTAGAGGTCCCGCGCGTTGTAGGCGCCGCCGGGCTTGAGGTCGCAGAGCAGCGGGGTCTGCTCGGAGATCCGGTCGAAGTCGTCGATGGAGAGATCCACCCCCGCCTCGCGGGCCACGGCGAGAAGGTGCAGCACCCCGTTGGTCGAGCCCCCCGAGGTGGCGATCGCCGCGATGGCGTTCTCCAGGGACTCGCGCGTGATGATCTGGCGGGGCGTGAGGCCGCGGCGCAGCACGTCCATGACGAGGCGGCCGGCACTTTCAGCGACCTCGCCCCGCCGGCCGTCGACGGCCGGGACCATGGACGAGCCCGCCGGCGAGATGCCCATGACCTCGAAGGCCTCGGCCATCGTGTTCGCGGTGAACTGCCCGCCGCACGCGCCCGGGCCCGGGCTCGCGGCGCTCTCGATCTCGGCGAGCTCCGCGTCGGTGATCCTGCCGGCCGCGTGGGCACCGACCGCCTCGAAGACGTCGAGGATCGTGATGTCGCGCCCGTGGTGGTGGCCGGGCAGGATCGAGCCGCCGTAGAGCATCACCGACGGGACGTCGAGGCGGGCCAGGGCCATGACGGTGCCGGGGATGGTCTTGTCGCAGCCCGAGAGGGCGATGACCCCGTCGAAGAGATGGCCGCGCGCGACGAGCTCGATCGAGTCGGCGATGACCTCCCGGGAGACGAGGCTCGTGCGCATCCCGCTGGTGCCCATGGTGATCCCGTCGGAGATCGCGACCGTGTTGAGCTCCATGGGGGTGCCCCCGGCCTGGCGGATCCCCTCCTTCACACGCGCGGCGAGCGCGCGGAGGTGGAAGTTGCATGGCATGGTCTCGATCCACGTCGAGGCGACGCCGATGACCGGCTTGGCCATCTCCTCCTCGCCGAAGCCGATCGCCTTGAGGTAGGAGCGTGCCGCGGCGCGCTCGGGCCCCTCGGTGAGGGCGCGCGAGCGGTGCTTGGGATCCATCAGTATCCCGAAGCGGAAGTTCGCGGCACTAACTCGCGGGCTGGCGCTCGGCGCGCTTGGCCCAGTCACGCTCCCACTGGCGCAGGCGCCAGAGGTCGCGCTGGATCTGGCGGGGGTCGACCTGCCGGCCGGGAAGGTGCATGTTCGCCTCGGAGACCACACGGCGCTCGTCGCCGGTCAGGGCCATCCACTTCGCGAGGACGTCGTCGGAGTCGGGGAGGCGGGGCGAGCCGTAGGGGCGGGTCTCGTCGGGGAACTCGACGCAGTACTCGTTGAGCAGGCGGTCGGTCTGCGGGAGGTAGGCGATGATCGGACGGTGCGGGTAGACGAGGTAGGCGTACGCCGCCCCGCCCATGTCCCGCCCTCCGGGGCCGTCGGCCTGGCGCCCCCACACGCGGAGGAACCCGAGGTCGCGGTACATCGCCCACTCCTCGTCGTTGACGCAGGAGCGCAGCAGCAGGCGCGCGCGCTGCTCGGCGCGGCGCTCACGTCCCGGGTCGTAGCCCGCGACCACCGCCTCGTCGGAATCGGCCCCGGAACCGGACCCACCCACCCATGCCCGCCGCGCACGCCGGCGCGCGAGGTACTCGTCGATCTTCGGGAGGAGGACCTCGGCGAGGAGGGCGAGGACGACGATCGCGGCGGTGCAGAGGGCGAGCAGCACTACCGGCCGCCGGCGGCGCGTGGGAAGAAGATCACACGGTCGGCGTCGCGCGGGATCTCGTCGAAGTCGCGGACCATCTCGGCCCGGCGCCGGCCGGCGGTCGGAGCCGGGACGGGAACGGCAGCCCACATGCCGGCGTCGAGCTGGCGCCGGAACTCGTCGACCAGCGCCTGCTCCTCCTCGGCACGCCGCAGGTCCCCCTCGGCGATGAGCACCTCGCCGTGGCCGGGGGTCATGCGGAGGAAGCGCACGGCGGCGATCATAGCCGAGGGCGGGCTGCCGATCGCGCCCTCTCGAGCACACCGAGGGCGTCCACGGGGCCCGATCCCGCTCCGAGCTCCCGCAGTCCGCGGCGGACGGCCTCGGCGGCCACGGCCTTGGCCGCGCGAGCGGCCTCCAACGGCGGGTATCCGCGGGCGAGGTGGGCGGCGAGCGCGGAGGAGTGCGTGCATCCTGAGCCGTGCGCCGCGTCCCCGGGGTGGCGCTCGCCGGCGATGAGCTCGAGCCGGTCGCCGTCCCAGAAGACGTCCTCGGCCTCTTCGCGGTGGCCACCGGTGAGGACGACGACGCCGGGGCCGAGGTCGCGGATAGCCCGGACGAGGTCCTCCGGGTCGTCGCGCACCCCCGTCCCCGCGAGCACCCGGGCCTCCGCCACGTTCGGGGTGACCACGGTGGCCAGCGGGAGGATGCGCTCCACGAGCGCCCGGCGCGCGGCGGCGTCGAGGAGCACCGCTCCGGACTCGGCGACCATCACCGGATCGACCACGACGGGGATCGGCTCCGCGCCCACTCGGAGCTCCTCCAGAGCCCGGGCCACCGTGTGGACCGTCGGGGAATCGCCGAGCATCCCCACCTTCACCGCGTCGACGCCGAGGTCCGAGGCCACGGCCCGGACCTGCGCGAGGATGAACTCGCCCGGGACGGGATGGACCCCGTCCACGCCCAGCGTGTTCTGGGCGGTGAGCGCGGTCAGCGCCGTCGCCCCGTGGACGCCGCAGGCCGCGAACGCCTTGAGGTCGGCCTGGATCCCGGCGCCGCCCCCGGAGTCCGAGCCGGCGACCGAGAGCACCACGGGCGGGGCCATGGCGGCAGGCTAGGCCCCTAGAACGCCCCCTCGAGATGCTCGAGGCGCAGGAGGCGCCCCTGGCCGTCGAGGATGATGCCGATCGCGTCGAAGCGCAGCTCGGCCGACCAGGGACGGTCCGTCGTCTGGACGAGCCACTGCGTCGCCATGCGGCGGACCTGCTTCTGCTTGTGCGGATCGAGCGCCTCGAACGGACGCCCGTTCTCCCCCCGGCGGGTCTTCACCTCCGCGAAGACGAGCACCCTCCCATCGCAGGCGATGATGTCGAGCTCGCCGTAGCGCGTCCGCGCGTTGCGCTCCACGAGCGCGAACCCGAGCCGCTCGAGGTGCTCTGCCGCGAGTCGCTCGCCGAGGCGCCCCGCCGCGTGTCGGGGGTCGTCGCTGGAGACCATGACCGGGAGCCTGCCGGGCGCCGGTGCGCCTGTCCCGCGCGCTTCGTGCCGGTTCGGCGCCACCTTCGTGCCGGGTCCGCGCGGGCGCACGGTCGGGCCCCGGTTCGCCACCGATCCGCACCGGATCGGTGCCGGATGACCCCGTCGAGGCCCCGCTGCCCACCGCCTCGCGAGAGGGTGGCGGCGTGCTCGCCCGGGTCATCACCTTCGCGCTCGACGGCTTCGACGCCCGCCAGGTCTGGGTGGAGGTGGACGTCCGCGCGGGGCTGCCCGCGTTCAACGTCGTGGGGCTCGGGGACAAAGCGGTCCGGGAGGCGCGGGAGCGGGTCCACGCGGCGATCCTCAACCAGGGCTTCGCGTTCCCCCAGAAGCGCATCACCGCGAACCTCGCGCCGGCCTACCTGCGCAAGACGGGGCCGAGCTTCGACCTCCCGCTCGCGCTCGGGGTCCTCGCGGCCTCCGAGCAGCTCCCGCGCGAACGGCTCGACTCCGTCGCGGTGTTCGGCGAGCTCTCGCTCTCCGGTGATGTGCGTCCCGCGCGCGGAACCCTCGCGGTGGCCGAGGGCGCCCGGCGCGAGGGGGTCGAGGTCCTCGTCCTGGCCCGCGAGCGCGCGGACGAGGCCGCGCTCGTCGACGGGCTCGTGGTGGGCGCCGTGACGACGCTGCGCGAGGCGGTGGAGGGGCTGCGCGAGGGGGTGCTGCCGCCGCCCCCCGCCATTCCGGTGGTGCCGCGCGAGTCCGCGGAGGAGCCCGACCTCGCCGACGTCGAGGGCCAGCCCTTCGCGGTCCACGCGCTGACCGTGGCGGCGGCGGGCGGCCACAACCTGCTCATGCAGGGGCCGCCCGGCACCGGGAAGACCATGCTCGCCCGCCGGTTGCCGGGGATCCTCCCGCCGCTGACCAACTCAGAGGCGCTGGAGGTCACCCGGGTGCACTCCGTGGCCGGCCTGCGGCGCGGGCCCGGGCTGGTGACGGTGCGGCCCTTCCGCGCGCCGCACCACGGCACGTCGCCCTCGGGGCTCGTGGGTGGAGGGTCCGCGCCCGAGCCGGGCGAGGCGTCGCTCGCCCACCACGGGGTGCTGTTCCTCGACGAGCTCGCCGAGTTCCCGCGGCCGTCGCTCGAGGCGCTGCGCCAACCGCTCGAGGACGGGCACATCACCGTCGTCCGGGGACAACATGCCGTGCGGTTCCCGACGCGCTTCCAGCTCGTGGCGGCGACGAACCCGTGTCTGTGCGGCGCGGCGGGAACTCCGCGATGCCGGTGCACCGAGGCCGACCACCTGCGCTACCGCCGGCGGCTCAGCGGGCCGCTGCTCGACCGGATCGACCTCGTGGTGACCGTGGACCGCCCGGTGCTCGGAACGGGGTTGTCCCGGGCGGGCTCCTCCGAGATCCGGGAGCGGGTGCTCGCCGCGCGTGAGCGTCAGGAGCGCCGCTCCGCGCGCACGGGCGCGAGCGCGAACGCGCGGCTCGAGCTCCGGGTCCTGCGCCGCGAGGTCGGAGTGAGCGACGAGGCCGAGGACGCGCTCTCGCGGGCCTACGCGCTCGGGAAGGTGACGGCCCGGGGGCGCCACCGGGTCCTGCGGGTCGCCCTCACCCTGGCCGACCTCGCGGGCCGGGACGGCATCGACCTGCCCGACGTCACGCAGGCGCTGGCCTTCCGCGGCTGGGCGCCCGCCGAGGGGATGGCGGCGTGAGCTCGGCCTGTGACGCCTGCCTGCGGCGGACGTGGCTGCTCGCCCGCCTCGGGGGACACCTGGAGCGGGCGCGCGAGCAGGGGCGGCGGCTGCCGGTCGTGCTCGCGCTGAGCAACGACGAGCTGCTCGCCGCCCTCGGCGGGGGGGAGCGCGGGAGGATCGCGGCGGAGCTGGGGCGCGTCGTGCCCGACCGCGCGCGGGAGGCGTCGGCGGGCGCCGGGCTGGCGTCGCTCTGTCGCTGTGACGAGCGCTACCCCGCGCAGCTCCTCGACGCTCCCGACGCCCCGGCCGTCCTCCACGTCGCCGGACCGCTCGACCGGTTCCTCGCGCTCGTGGCCGCCCCGGCGGTGGCGATCGTGGGGACGCGGCGGGCCTCACCGTACGGGCTCGAGGTCGCCGGGTCGCTCGCCCGGGGGCTCGCGGTCGCCGGGGTGACCGTGGTCTCGGGCATGGCCATGGGGATCGACTCGGCCGCCCACGAGGGGACGCTCGGCGCCGACGGCGGGACCTTGGCCGTTTTGGCGGGCAGCGCGGATCAGGCCTATCCGCGCTCGGCGCGCGGGCTGCACCGGCGGCTCGTCGAGCACGCGGCCGTGGTCTCGGAGCTGCCCCCCGGCGTCCTTCCCCGCCGGTGGATGTTCCCCGCGCGCAACCGGCTCATCGCCGGGCTGAGCTCGGTGACCGTGGTCGTGGAGGGCGGGAAGCGCTCGGGCTCGCTCATCACCGCGGGGATCGCCGAGGATCTCGGGCGTGACGTGGCCGCGGTGCCCGGCCGGATCACGTCCCCGATGGCGACCGGTCCGCACGCGCTGCTGGCCGACGGCGCGCATCTCGTCCGGGACGCGACCGACATCCTCGACCTGCTGCACCTGCCGCCGCAACGCGTGGCGCCGTGCCCGGTTCCCGAGGAGCTGCGGCCGCTGCTCGACGCGGTCGCCCACGGGGCCGACACCGTGACGGCGTTGGCGCTGGGAGGCTTGGAGGTGGGCGGCGCGCTGGCCGGATTGACCGAGCTGGAGCTGCGGGGGCTCGTCCGCGCCGCACCGGGCGGCCGCTACGAGGTGGTTCCGGGGTGATTCAGCCCGCCCCGAGCCCGAGCTGCTCGTACGCGATCGACGCGAACGACATCCGGTGCAACGGCGAGACGCCGAGGCGTTCGATGGCGGCGCGGTGCTCCGGCGTCGAGTAGCCCACGTGGAGCGCGAAGTCCCACCCCGGGTGCAGGGCGTCGGCGCGGCGCATGTAGCGGTCGCGGGTGACCTTGGCGAGCACGGACGCCGCCGCGATCGACGCCGAGGTCCGGTCCCCGCCGACCACCGCCCGGTGCTCGAAGCCGAGATCGCCGAGCCGGAACCCGTCGGACAGCAGCAGCGCTCCCGGACGGGCCACCCGGCGCAGGGCGTCCCGGAGTGCGGCGAGGTTCGTGCGGTGCAGTCCGGACTCGTCGATCCGGCGCGCGCAGCGCGAGACGATCGCCACCCGCGCGGCGAGCCGGAGGATCACCGGGTAGAGCTCCTCGCGCCCGGCCTCCGTCTGCTGCTTGGAGTCGTTGAGCATCCCGAGCGCGCGGACCTCCCGCGGCCCCATCCGCTCGTAGTCGAAGAGCACGGCGGCGGCGACCAGCGGCCCGGCGAGGCTGCCCCGCCCGGCCTCATCCGCGCCCGCGACCCAGCGCCGCTCCAGCCGCCGGTCCCACTGGACGAGGCGACGGCCCGGGCGGGCGCGGGCGGGCGGGGTTCCCTTCCTAGAAGATCCCGATCCGGTCCGGCGGCCAGTACGTGGCGAAGGCGCCGCCGATGATCCAGTCCTCGGGGACCGGCCCCCAGTAGCGGCTGTCGGCGGAGTCTCCACGGTTGTCGCCCATCATGAAGTAGTGGCCGGGTGGAACCCTGATCGCCGTGCGGAAATTGCAGTCTCCGGGGGCACACGGCCGGATATAGGGGTCCTTCTCCCGCTTGCCGTTGACGATCGCGTGGCCGTTGACGATCGCGATGGTGTCGCCTGGCCCGGCGACCATCCGCTTGATGAAGTTTTCGTCCGCGCGCTTGCTCGTCGGCCGGTCACAGGGCCGGTCCTTGCCGTCGCCCGCGTTCGGGTCGGCGCAGCGCCCCGAACCCGAAGCGCCCCCGATGTCCTCGGCGCCCTGCGGCGGATGGAACACGACGATGTCCCCCACGCTCGGGGACCCGAAGTGGGTCCCGATCCGGTTCACGAGCACACGCTGGCCGATGCTCAGCGTCGGGATCATCGACCCGGTGGGGATCTTGAAGGGCTTGACGAGGAACGCCTGGATGAGCAGCGCCAGCCCCAGCGCGGTGGCCACGATGACCACGAGCTCGACGAGCGAGCCCGCCGGCGACTTGGCCTTCGGGCTCACCGCGGGGTGGGACGGCTAAGCATCCGCCGGGGAGGCGTCGGCCTCCGCGTGACCCTCGGCGAGCGGGCCACCGTCCCCGGCATCCGCTCGGGGCTCCTTGGCGGCGGCGTCCGCGGGCAGGTCGCCGTCCGTGGGGCCGGGCTCGGTGTGAGGCGGCGCCGCCGGGTGCAGCAGCTCCCGCTCCACCACGGGCTCGGCGCCGGTGAAGCGGCGCTCGCGCACGCGCGCCCGCTTGCCCACGCGCCCGCGCAGGTAGTAGAGCTTCGCGCGGCGCACGTCGCCGCGGGCGGCGATCTCGATCCGCTCGATCTTCGGCGAGTGAACGGGGAACGTGCGTTCCACACCGACCCCGAAGGACTGCTTGCGGACCGTGAAGGTCTCGCGCGCCCCGTGCCCCTGGCGCTTGATGACCACGCCCTCGAAGACCTGCACGCGCCGGCGCGTGCCCTCGATGACCTGGAAGTGCACCCGGAGGCGGTCGCCGGCCCGGAACTCGGGCACCCGGCGCAGCTGGGCGCGCTCGATGGAGTCGATGACGGAGCTCATGCGGAGGGGGGCGGTTCCTCGCGCCCGGAGCGGCCATGGTACCGAAGCCCCGCCCGCGCCCGGCTCTCCGCCAGCCGCCATTCCCGGATGCGCGCGTGGTGCCCGGAGAGCAGCACCTCCGGGACGCTCCAGCCCCGCCACTCGGCCGGGCGCGTGTAGTGCGGGTACTCCGGCCCGCCCTCCAGCGCCGCCGAGAACGACTCCTCCCCCGCCGAGTCCGCATGCCCCAGCGCGCCCGGCAGCTTGCGCAGGACGGCGTCGCAGACCACCATCGCGGCGAGCTCCCCGCCCGCCAGCACGTAGGGCCCGATGGAGAGCACGTCGGAGCAGAAGTGCTCGACGATGCGCTCGTCGAGACCCTCGTAGCGCCCGCAGAGCAGCGTGATGTCCTCCTCCGCGGCGAGCTCGTCGACCCAGGCGTCGTCGAGCGCCCGACCCGAGGGCGCCAGCGCGATGACCCGGCGCCGGGAGCGCAGCTCGACCGGATCGCACCCGTAGCGCTCGCGCAGGGCGGCCTCCATCACGTCGACCCGCAGGACCATCCCCGCCCCGCCGCCGAACGGGGTGTCGTCCACCTGCCGCCCCGAGAGCGTGGAGGACGCCCGCAGGTCGACGGCCTCGAGCGAGTGCCCCGCCGCCAGCGCGTTGGCGACGTGGCGCTGGCCGGAGAACCACCCAAACCAGTCGGGGAAGAGCGTGACCACGTCGATCCGCACCCTCAGTCCTCTCCCAGGAAGCGGAGGTCCACGTCGACCACCCCACGCTCGAGGTCCACGGAGCGCACCGCGTCGCGCACGAGCGGCACGAGCAGGTCGCCCACCTCGAGCACCTCACAGGAGGGCAGCGCCCGCAGGGCGTCCACCCGACCCACCTCGCGCTCGCCGTCGAGCACCCGCAGCCCCACGAGGTCCGTCGCCCACCACTCGTCCTCCCCGAGCGCCGGGACCTCGGCGCGCGCGACCCGGAGCTCGACGCCGCCCAGCGCCGCCGCCGCTCCCCGGTCGACGCAATCCTCCAACCGCACCAGGGGCCGGTCCTCGGTCCCCGCGCGGCGCACGATCTCCCGGGCCGTTCCGTCGACCATGACCACCCGACCGCGTCCGAGCAGCGCCGGTACGGGCTCGAGCACATAGAAGGAGCCGTCGAGGCCGTGCGGCCGGCCGACCCGTCCCGCGACGACCTCGGACTGGGCGGGCACGGCTTCGCTTCAGTCGACGATGTCGATGAGCACGCGCTTGCGCTCGCGCACCGCGGCGGCCTTGAGCACCGTGCGCAGGGCGTTCGCCGTCCGGCCGCCCCGCCCGATCACCTGGCCGTAGTCCTCATCGGCGACCGACAGCTCGAGCACCACCGTCCCGTCGTCCTCCTCGAAGGACTCGACCTTCACCGCGTCGGGCTCGGCGACGAGCGACCTCACGAGATCCTCGAGGAGCTCCTTCAGGACGCGATGCCCTGGATCTTGAGGAGCTTGCGGACCGGCTCGGAGGGCTGGGCGCCCTTCCCGAGCCACGCGCGCACGCGCCCCTCGTCCAGGACGATCGTGGAGGGCTGGGTCTGGGCGTTGTAGTGCCCCACGATCTCGAGCACGCGACCGTCGCGCTTGGAGCGCGAATCGGTCGCCACCACGCGCCACACGGGGTTCTTGCGCCCGCCGACACGGGTCAGCCTGAGTCGTACCGCCATACCGCGGTGGAGATTACCGCCCGCCGGCCTGGCGCATGAGCGCGCCGAGGTCCGGCATCTTGCCCGAGGACATCTGGCGCATGAGCTTGCGCATCTGCTCGAACTGCTTGATGAGCGCCTTGACCGCCGGCACGTTCGTGCCCGAGCCCTGCGCGATCCGCGCCCGTCGCGAGCCCTTGATGAGGTCGGGCCGGCGCCGCTCCTCGGGGGTCATGGAGAGGATGATCGCCTGCACCCGGTCGAACTCCCGCTCGTCGAGCTTCACGCCCTTGAGCTGGGCGCCCATGCCGGGGATCATCCCCAGCAGGTTCTGCAGCGGGCCCATCTTCCGGATCTGGCGGAGCTGGTCGAGGAAGTCCCCGAGGTCGAACTCCGCCCGGCGCATCTTGCGCTCGAGCTCCTTGGCCCGATCCTCGTCGAAGGTCTGCTCCGCCTTCTCGATGAGCGACATCACGTCGCCCATCCCGAGGATGCGCTGGGACATCCGGTCGGGGTGGAAGCGCTCGAACTGGTCGAGCTTCTCGCCGGTGGAGGCGAAGAGGATCGGCTTGCCCGTGACCGCCTTCACCGACAGCGCGGCGCCGCCGCGGGCGTCGCCGTCGAGCTTCGTCATGACCACCCCGTCGAAGGGCACGGCCGCGGCGAACTGCTCGGCGACGTTCACGGCGTCCTGACCGGTCATGGCGTCGACCACGAGCAGGACGTCGTGGGGCTTCGTGACGTCCCGGATGGCTTTCAGCTCTCCCATGAGCGCCTCGTCGACGTGCAGGCGGCCGGCGGTGTCGACGATGAGGACGTCCTTGCCGTCCTGGCGGGCCCGCTCCAGCGCCCACTCGGCGATGTCGACGGGGTCGGCGTCCGTCCCCTGCTCGTAGACCGTCGCACCCACCTGCCCGCCGACGGTGACGAGCTGGTCGACGGCGGCGGGGCGGTAGACGTCGCACGCCGCCACCGCGACCGAGGAGCCGTGCTCGGAGTTCAGGTACCGGGCGAGCTTGGCGACGGCGGTCGTCTTGCCCGAGCCCTGGAGCCCGGCCATGAGGATCACCGTGGGCGGCCGGGGCGAGAAGGTCACCGTCCGGGCGGCGCCGCCCATGAGCTCGGTGAGCTCCTCGGAGACGATCTTGACGACCTGCTGACCCGGGTTGAGCTGGCCCAGCACGTCGGCGCCGAGCGCCCGCTCCTTCACGCCCTTCGTGAAGGAGCGCACGACCTTGAAGTTCACGTCGGCCTCGAGCAGCGCGAGGCGGATCTCGCGCATCGCGGCGTCGATGTCCGCCTCGGTCAGCGTCCCGCGCGCACGGACGTCCGAGAGGGTGGCCTGGAGCTTCTCGCCGAGAGAGTCGAACATCTATGCGGCCGGCGACCTCGGCGGCAGGGGCAAGGCGCCGCCCGCTCCCGGAGTCGTCGCCTCGCTGGCGGCCTGGGCGGCCTCGTGCGCCGCGTGCTCGGCCTCGGCCAGCGCGGCGGCCGACGCCGCCTCGTCGCCCTCGAGCGGAAGTGGCGGCGGCGGCGGTGAGTCGTGGCGCGTGCGGCCGTTCGCGAGGCCGCCGAACGTGGATGAGAGGTTCCCGAGCGCCTGGGAGAACTCGCTCGGGATGATGAAGACCTTGCTGGCCGGGCCCTGGGCGAGCTGCGGGAGCATCTGGAGGTACTGGTAGCTCAGCAGCTCGGGGTCGGGCTGGCCCGCGTGGATCGCCCCGAACACGGTCTGGATCGCCTTGGCCTCGCCCTCGGAGCGCAGGATCGCCGCCTGCTTTGAGCCCTCCGCGGTGAGGACGGCGGCCTGCTTCTGGCCCTCGGCGGTGAGGATCGAGGCCTGCTTGCCACCCTCCGCGGTGAGGATCTGCGCACGGCGGTCGCGCTCGGCGCGCATCTGCTTCTCCATCGCCTCCTGGATGGAGCCGGGGGGGTCGACGGACTTCAGCTCGACGCGGTTGACGCGGATGCCCCACTTGCTCGTGGCCTCGTCGAGCACGGCGCGCAGCTGGCCGTTCACGGTGTCACGCGAGGTCAGGGTCTGCTCGAGCGTCATGCCGCCGATGACGTTGCGCAGCGTGGTGACCGTGAGCTGCTCGATGGCCTGGAGCGGGTTGGCGACCTCGTAGGTCGCCGACTTCGCGTCGGTCACCGTGAAGTAGATGACCGTGTCGATCTGGACCACGAGGTTGTCCTCGGTGATCACGGGCTGCGGGGGGAAGGAGACGACCTGCTCGCGCAGATCGATGAGCGGCCGCAGGCGGTCGACGAAGGGGACGATGATCGTCAGCCCCGCGTCGAGCGTGCGCGAGTAGCGACCGAGCCGCTCCACCACGCCGGCCCGGGCCTGGGGGACGATCCGCACCGTCCGGGCGGCGACGAACAGCGCGAACGCGGCGAGGACGATGAGGACGATGAGACCTGCGGTCATTTTCTTCTCCTAGGTAACCAGGGCCATGGCGCCCTGGATCTCCACGACCTGGACCTGCGCGCCCCGGGCGAACTCCTCGCCCTCGTAGGCCTTGGCGGTCCACACCTCGCCGTCGATCTTCACAGACCCGAGCCCCTCGGGTCCGCCGATCGCCTCGACCACGAGCGCCGGCCGGCCCACGAGCGCCGCCGCGCCCGTCCTCAGCCGGGGTGGTGTGCGCAGGTGGGCGCGCGCGATGGGTCGCACGACGCCGAGGACCACGGCCGAGACCGCGATGAACAGGATCCACGGGAGCAGCGACCCCGCGCCCACGGCGGCGGCGACGGCCGCGACCAGCGCACCGACCGAGAACGGCCCGATCCAGAGCGAGACCGTGAGCATCTCCCCCACGGCGAGCACCACGGCGGCGATGACCCAGAGGACCCAGGGATCCATGTACGGGCAGAGGCTACTCCGGCGCCATCAGAGCCCG
>JAABUT010000764.1_pt1 | contig 44453 bp, 40 predicted proteins | sample 5559281 | NCBI WGS metagenome assembly JAABUT01 (sample SAMN10711880, study PRJNA513359) | rock metagenome | isolation source: Antarctica rocks | place: Antarctica: Victoria Land, Ricker Hills nord | collected 2016-01-04
CCCCCTTCAGGTCGTGCGGGATCGAGCGTTCGATGATCGTCGTCCCAAACCCGCGCCGGGTCGGTGCCTGCACCGGCGGCCCGCCGCTCTCGACCCACTGGATGACCAGCCGCCCCGATGCGTCCTGCATCCAGGTGATGTTTACCTGCCCCCGGCCGCCTTGCAGGGCGCCATACTTGGCGGAGTTGGTCATCAGCTCGTGCAGGACCAGCACCACGGTGGTGAAGGCCTCCGGCTGCAGCAGGACGTCAGGGCTGCCGATGCAGACGCCGGTCCTGCCGCCCGTATTGAAACCGCCCGTCCCGTCGCCGGCATAAGCCTCCGCCTCCGCCTCGATCAGGGCGCGCAGCGACGCTGGCCCCCACTGGTCCCGGGTGATCTGGTCATGCGCACGGGCCAGCGCCTGCACTCGTCCGCTCAGCACGCCGGCGAACTCCTCGACCGAGCCGGAACCCGCCTGGCTTTGCGAGATCAGGCCGCGTATCAGGCCGAGGATGTTGCGGACGCGGTGGTTCAGCTCGGCGATCAGCAGCTCCTGCCGCTCGGCGGCGCCCTGGCGTTCCTTCTGGGCGATGTCGGCCAGGTGCAGGATCACCTCAAGCAGCGTCGTGCGCAGCGAGTTCGCAACCCGCAACTCCGCATCCGTCCAGGGGAGGGACTGCCCATGCAAAACCTCCCGCCAAGCGTCGAAGCTCTTGCGCGGCGTCAGGCGCACGCCGTTCGGCCCGACCGTCACCGGCTTGTCCGGGTTGCCGGCCCAGGTGACGGAGCGGGCGACCTCGCGGCGGAAGAACACGATGTAGTCGCGCGGCGAGCGCGAGACCGGAATGGCGAGCAGGCCCGCAGCCCGTTCAGGGAAGTCCCGCCCGGGTTCGTAGGCCTTGCCGATTTCGTTGGTGGCGAACACGCTGCTGGCCCCGGTGCGGTTCAGGAACCGGGTCAGGCCGAGGAACTCCTCCCGCGTCGGCGTTGTCCCCTTCAACGTCACCTGCTCCTCGACCCAGATCCCGATGCCGTCGCAGGGGATCAAGTCGGTGATGGAGTCAACGAAACGAGAGATGTTCTCGAAGGTGGACGCCCCCGCCGCCATCGCCGCCATGAGCTGGTTGTGCAGCTTGCGGGCGCGAGTTTCGTAGTCAACCTCCAGCTCCCGCTCGCGGCTTTCCAGCAGCAGCGAGAAGGTCTGCCCATACAGCTCGGCGGCGCTGCGGCGCTCATAGGCGATGCAGCGCGGGGTGAGATGGTGGCAGGCGAACAGGCCCCACAGCTTGCCCCGGCGCAGGATGGACACCGACATGGACGCGGCAACGCCCATGTTGCGCAGATATTCCAGGTGGATCGGCGACACTGCGCGCAGAGTGCTCATGGACAGGTCGAGCGGCTCGCCCTCCGGACCCAGCTGCGGCACAATTGGCACGCCCTCGGACGAGGTGTCGGCGACGATGCGCAGCCAATTGCGCTCATACAGCGCGCGGGCTTGCTTCGGGATGTCGGACGCCGGGTAGCGCAGCCCCAGGAAGGACGGGATGCCAGGCTTGGTCGCGTCGGCGACGACCTCGCCGGACCCGTCCCCGGTGAACTTATACACCATGACCCGGTCGAAGCCGGTCAGCGCCCGCAGCAGCCTTGCCGCCTCGCGGTAGAAGTCGCCGATGGCCTCCGTGGGTTGCAGCCGGGCGATCAGCGAGCGGACGAGGGTGCCGGCGCTCATGTCGCCATCCCTCTCGCTCGGCTCGCATTCCAGCACGATCTGGCCGGCCGACAGGTGGATGGCGACGTCGAACGCCGGGCCGCCCTCCATCAGGCGGAGGGCGAAGGCGCGCTCCACCGCGTCGTCGCCGCGCAGGACCGCCAGGCGGTTCCGCAGTGTATGGAGTGCCTCTGCGCTGAACAGGGTACGCAGGGAGGACCCCAGCAGCGCATCAACCGGCTGGCCCAGCCAGTCCGGCGCGTTGGCGGACAGGCGGGTGATGATCCAGTCGGCCGATGCGGCCACCAGGAAGCCGATGGGCTGTATGGTGGACAGCAGATGGATCGGCTCGCGGTCGCAGTTGCTGAGGTCAATCGTCTCACCGGTCAGGCTGGGATCGCTATAATTGCTATGTAGGTCTGGCATCGGCAAGGTTCCTGGTCTCGGCGCCGAGCGGGGCCGCGCGTTCGAAAGCTGCAAAGGCGTCATAGGCGCCCTCGATCACCGGGCCGGCATCACCCCTGGCATACGGGGAGGCTTCCAACTGCGCCAGGAAGCTTGGCCACAGCCCCTGCCCTATACCATGGCTCAGATACGCTGTCGCTGCCCGGCACCCCGCGTCCGGCCCGGCCAGCACGCGTCGCCGCAGCACCTGGGCGCCGAGCCGCGACCCTTCCAAGACATACAAGGCGCCGAGGACCCAGGCAGGGCCGCCGCTTAGTCCAAGCGGGAGCGGCGGTGGCGGCTGCAAGCCAAGCGCGGCGAGGTCGTCCAGCAGCGCACCGCTCCGGCGCCGGCTGGGCCAATCTTCCAGGATCTGCCCGGCCCCTGCTTGCCCGGCCAATGCCTCCATAGGCAAGATCACGGATGCATGCGCGGCCAGAAACCTGCGATAACCGTCGCGCCGCCCCAGGTTCAACTGGGTGAAAGCATCATCTACCCGGCCATGCGCTGACGCAGTGGCCTCACGCAGAAGGAAGCGAATTGGAGACATGTATGTTTGTGTAGCATGTCGCGCCGAGTTGGACTCCTTGATAAGGCTATGTTCCTGTATGTGTTGTTGCTAAATGATATCCTGGCAGGTCATGAGCTGCGCAGATGTGCAGACGACGCCAAGACGGCCAGCGCCAAACACTCGTCGCGGCCACTGGCCCTTGCCGCAGACCAGCCCACGCAAGGCATAGCAAGCCAGTGATGCGCCGTCGCGCATCACTGGCGAACCAGTGACGGACATCACTGGCGAACCAGTGACGGACGCTGCGTTGTAGGTGCTCGGCAAAGGAAGGAAGGACGCGATGACACGCACGACCGGAGACACGCCCGAGGCACGGGCAAAGGACGCGGCGCTGCCGGGCAACCACGGGCAGTTCGGCGCCAACAACGGGACGGAGGATTACGAGCCGTTGCAGGACGTGCCGGCCGCACCGGTTCCGGAGGTCGCGCCGGAGCCGGACGCGCAACCCTGACCATTCCGGCACCCCGGCATCGTCTGTGAGGGCAGCGGTCCTCCTGCTCCCTCTCTCTCCGGGAGAGGGTCGGGGTGAGGGAGGCCCCATGGACCGTAACTGGTATGTGCGGCCTTTGCTTCTTGTGGGCGACGGTAGCACGTGCAGCTTCCCTCACCCCAGCCCTCTCCCGGAGGGAGAGGGAGAAGAAAGGCATACGTCCGGGTCACGCCCTACTCACCAAGCCATCCCGCCTTATCATGCGACACGCCAGCCGGGACTAGAGGCCGCTGAGAGCGGCTTCGCAACGTTCAGCTCTCCGGGATGCACCCCATGAGCCGCCTGGCCCTGCTGGTCGCCGGTGCGTTCTTCATGGAGTTCCTGGACGGCACCATCATCGTGCCCGCCTTGCCCCGCATGGCCGAGTCCCTCGGCACCAACCCGGTGGACCTCCACATCGGCATCACCGCATACCTGCTGACGGTAGCGGTTTTCATCCTGCCCGGTGGCTGGGCGGCGGACCGTTTCGGCGCGCGGGCGGTGTTCACGACCGCCGTGGGGGTGTTCACGCTGGGCTCGCTGTTGTGCGGGCTGGCGGACAGCACCGGCGCCTTTGTCGCGGCGCGGGTGCTGCAAGGTTTGGGCGGGGCGATGATGGTGCCGGTTGGCCGGCTGGCGGTGCTGCGGACGACGGCCAAGCCTGACCTGCTCCGCGCCATCGCGCTGCTGACCTGGCCGGGCCTGACGGCGCCGCTGCTCGGCCCGCCGCTGGGCGGGTTCCTGGCAGAGCACTTCACCTGGCGGATGATCTTCTGGGTCAACCTGCCGTTGGGGGCGCTGGGCATGATCCTGGCGCTGCGGCTGGTGCCGGCCGCGGCCGGGGCGGCCCGGCGGCCGTTTGACGGCGTAGGCTTCGTGCTTGCCGCGGCCTGGTGCCTGTGCGCGACAGTGGCGCTCGATATGCTGGGCGAGGGCGCTGGGGCCTGGGGTGCCATTGCGTTGTTGGCGGCCGGCGCCGGGGCTGCCGGGCCGCTGCTGTGGCGGCACCTGCGCCGGCATCCGCATCCGCTGCTGGACACGGCGCCGTTCGCAACCCCCACGTTCCGCGCCACGATGCTGACGGGCACCCTGATGCGGACGCTGATCGGGACGCTGCCGTTCCTGCTGCCGCTGCTGTTCCAGCTTGGCTATGGGCGGAGTGCGGTGGAGGCCGGGCTGCTGCTGCTGGTGCTGTTTGCCGGCAACCTGGGGATCAAGCCATTGACGACGCCGATCCTGCGCCGCGTGGGGTTTCGCAGGGTGTTGGTCAGCAATGGGCTGCTTCAAGCCGCGGCGATGGTGGGGTTTGCCCTCCTGCCGGCCACGGTGCCGCTGCCGGTGCTGCTGGCGCTGCTGGCGGTGGCCGGAGCGTCGCGGTCCCTGCAATTCACGGCGCTGAACACCCTGGCGTTCGCCGACGTGCCGCAGCCGGCGATGGGGCCGGCCAACACCTGGTTCAGCGTGGCATTCCAGTTGTCCATCGGCATCGGCGTGGCGGTGGGCGCAGTGGCGCTGCGCCTGGCGAGCCTGGCCGCCGGGGTGGAGCAGCCGGGGCTGGCGCAGTTCCACGTGGCGCTGGCGGCGATTGCGCTGGGTATGGCGGGTTCGGCGCTGGCGGCGCTGGGGCTGGCGCGGGACGCAGGGGCGGCGATCACGGCGCGGGCGTAGTCTTTCTCCCTCTCTTTCCGGGAGAGGGCCGGGGTGAGGGGGTCTCTGGCACAGATCGGCAGACATTTAAGCCTTACGATATTCCACACCAGCGCCAGTTGCCCGACGTTGCGCCAGTCAACCCCGCCTCCGCCGCCGGTCCCACCACGCCTGCACCGCGCCCAACGCCCGCATCGCCGGACGCTTTATCCCCGGTACATCCTCCGCCAGCAGGATCACCCCCACCGGAAACATCCAGAATCCCAGAACCGGCAGGAACCACAGGAAGCCACCGCCGATGCACAGCACTCCCAGCGGCAGGCGCACCCAACGCCGGCCGGGCTGCCGCAGCGCATGGAAGCCGCGCGCCACCGGCACCGGCAGGCTGCCCAGCAAGCGGTGCAGCGGTGCCTCGTCCACCGGAGCTTTCGCCGTAGCCATGCCACCTTCGTCCATACCCGCCCAAATCGGGGTCCGCCAGGCCAGGTCCAACCCAACAGTCCGGGAACCCTGAGACCATACGCAGGCACACCCCCACTGGCGCAAATACCGGAATGCAGGAACCCTAAGCCGCCCCGGCGCGCTCCCATCCCGCACCAAGAAAGCCACGCCCATGCAATGGTCCATCCCGATCGGCGCCGTCAGAGGCACCGTCATACGCATCCACCTCACCTTCGTGCTGTTCCTGGCCTGGATCGCCATCACCGCCTATGCCCGCGGCGGCCAGCGCGCGGCGATGGAAGGGGTGCTGTTCATCAGCCTGGTGTTCGCCAGCGTGCTGCTGCACGAGTTCGGCCACGTGTTCGCCGCCCGCCGCTACGGGATCAAGACCCCCGACATCACCCTGCTGCCCATCGGCGGCGTCGCGCAGATGGAGCGCATCCCGGAAAAACCGTCCGAGGAGCTGGTGGTCGCCCTGGCCGGCCCGGCGGTGAACGTCGTGATCGCCGGCATCCTGGCGCTGGTCCTCGGCGGACTGCCGCACATCGGCGTGGGGCTGAACCTGGAGAACCCCGGCGTCAGCCTGCTCGGGCGGCTTGCCTGGGTGAACGTCACGCTGGTGCTGTTCAATCTGGTGCCCGCCTTCCCGATGGATGGAGGACGCATCCTGCGCGCGCTGCTGGCGCTGCGAATGGGCCATACCCGGGCGACCCGCGTGGCTGCGAGCATCGGCCAGATCGTTGCATTCGGGCTGGGGCTGGCCGGGCTGTTCTTCGGCAACCCGATGCTGATCTTCATCGCCCTGTTCGTCTATATGGGCGCAGCGTCCGAGGGCGCCGCGGCCCAGCAGCGCCAGGTGAGCCAGAACCTGCTGGCATCGGACGCCGCCGTGACGCGGTTCGAGATGCTGTCGCCCAGCGCCACCGTGGCCGTGGCGGTGGAACACCTGCTGCGGACCTCGCAGCACGACTTTCCCGTTGTGGACGGCGCCGGGCGGATGCGCGGGGTGGTGACCCGCAACGGCATGATCCGGGCGTTGCAGGCGACGGGTCCGGACACGCCGGTGCTGGAGGTGATGCAGCGCGACATTCCCACGGTCGGCGCCGGCCAGCCGCTGGAGGACGCGGTGCGGCTGATGCAGGACGGCGGCCTGCCGGCGGTCGGCGTCGTGGACGAGGATGGCCGCCTTGTCGGCCTGGTCACCCCAGAGAACCTGGGTGAGCTGATGATGGTGCAGGCACTGCGGCCGAAGACGCCGCCGCCGCCGGCCAGCTCCTGGGGCAGCCCTGGCCCGGTACGCTGAACGTATGTGGCGCAGCCGGCTGGAGCTCATCAGCCACGGCCCACGCTGTGCCGGACTCATACCAACGGCCATCCGCTCTGACCGTTTTTCCCGTTATTGCGAGGCGCGCAGCGCCGCGGCAATCCAGGGCCGCCAGCGCGGTGTTCCCGGTTGCTGGATTGCAACGCCACAAGGGCGGCTCGCAATGACGCTGCGGTTGCGTAAGGTTCAGGGCATATGGCCGTTGGTATCAGGGCTAGGACGAGGCAGACCCCTGCACCTGTGCCGTTCCCGTCGCAGCCCGGACTGAAGCAGTCTGCCTCCAGGTCCGGAAGCGAATCCGAACCGCCCCAGTTCGTTCGATTGTCCGCAGATGTATGCGGTCAGGTCCGGAGCCTTCGCATCCGGGCCTGACCGCAGCCGGCTCTACTGCGTCAGGTCGTGCTGCAGCGCCTGGGCGAAGCTGCCCAGCCGGGCCTCCAGCGCGCCGGGCACCTCGCAGGCGTAGCGGATGGTGCGCCCGATCTCCTCGTATTCGCGGATAAGGAAGGCGCGGCGCTGCATGACCTCCTCCCGTGCCGTGGCGGGCGAGTCGGGCGGCAAGGCGCGCAGCTCGTCGCTGACGCGGCCGGTGATCTCGGTCAGGGTCCGCTGGCGCCGGCCGATGCCGCGCAGCCGTTCGATCACGTCCGTACGCTGCCGGTTGGTTTCATCCACCAGCCCGGTGAACAGCAGCGACAGGGCGGCGGGGCGGTCTGCGGCGGGGATCGTGGCGGCATAGGCGTCCAACTGCGCCACCGCCTGCGGAACCGGCTGGGTGCGTGGGGCGGCATCCGACACGGCGGCGGCGACCTGCGGGTCGGCCCGCCAATCCCCGGCCGCCTCGTGCCCGGACCAGAGCGTGCCGGCCGTCAGCGTCGGCACCAGGCGCTGCACGCAGGGCCAGTCGGGATCGGCTGGAGGCGGCCCGGCGGCGCCCAGGACCAGCACAGCGGCGCCAACCAGCACGCGCCTCATTCCGCACCACCCTTCCGCGCCATCATCCCGCGCCCGGGGTCGTAGCCTACGGCAGCCACCGCCATGAACACCACCGAGCACCCCACTACCACCAGCGCCGACACCCAATCCACCTTCTGATACAGCGCAAACCGGATCAGCTCGGTCGCCGAGGTAAAGGGGTTCAGCGTGCACACCCACCACAGGAACAGGCTGCTCTCCTTGACCCGCCACAGCGGATACAGGGCGGAGGAGGCGAAGAACATCGGGAAGATCACGAAGTTCATTACCCCGGCGAAGTTCTCCAACTGCTTGATGAAGGAGGACATCACCAGTCCCAGCGCCCCCAGCATCAACCCGGACAGCACCAGCGCCGGCAGCACCGTGACGTAGCCGCCCAGCGGCGGCTCGATCTCCCAGAACCAGGCGATGCCGAGGAAGATGTAGGCCTGCACCACCGCCACCGCGACGCCGGCCAGCAGCTTGCACAGCAGCAGGTACCAGCGCGGGAACGGGCTGACCATCAGCGTCCGCATGCTGCCCATCTCGCGGTCATAGACCATGGACAGGCTGCTCTGCATTCCGTTGAAGAGCTGGATCATCGCGACCAGGCCGGGCGCGATGTAAACCTCGTAGGGGATGTAGGTCTCATAGGGCGGAATGATGGACACCCCCAGCACGAACCGGAACCCGGCGGCGAAGATCGCCAGCCACACCAGGGGCCGCACCAGCGCCGACACGAACCGCCCGCGCTGATGCACCCAGCGCAGCCCCTCCCGCCGGACGATCCCCGCCATGCAAAGGGCATAGGCTGCAGGGCCTAGCCGGACAGGCGCCGCCGCAAGGGTTGGGGCGATGTAGTTCATGCGGCAACCCTCGTCATCTGTTCGAACGCACCGCGCAGCCCGGCGGCGCCCGTCCTGTCCACCACGTCCGCAACCGGCCCGGCGGCCAGCACCCGGCCACGGTGCAGGACGATGACCTCGGACTCCTCACCAGCTTCCTCCAGCAGGTGCGTCGCCCACAGCACCGCCAGGCCGCGGTCCCGGCACAGGGCGCGCACGTGTTCCAGCAGGAAAGCGCGGCTATCCAGGTCCAGCCCGGCCGTGGGTTCGTCCAGCAGCAGCAGCGAAGGCTCGTGCAGCAGCGAGCGCGCCAGCTCCACCCGGCGGCGCTGCCCGCCGGACAACAGGCGCACCCGTTCCCTGGCGCGGTCGGCCAGGCCAACGCGCTCCAGCTCCGCGGCGATCCGCGGGGCCGCGGCCGCCGGGGACAGCCCATGCAGCGCGGCGTGGTAGTGCAGGTTCTGCGCGACCGTCAGGTCAAGGTCGAGCGTCGGCTGCTGGAACACCACGCCCATGCGCGCCAGCGCCGCGCCGGGGTCCTCGCGGAACGGCCGGCCGAACACCGCGATCCCGCCGCGACTGGCGTGATACAGCCGGGTGATCAGCGCGAACAGGGTGGTCTTGCCCGCGCCGTTCTGCCCCAGCAGCACCGCGAACGCGCCGGGCTGGATGCTGAACGATACGTCATGCAGCACCGTACGCGATCCGAAGGCGTGGGTCAGGCCGGCCACCTCAAGTGCGGCATGACTGGACGGGAGAGTCATTGCGTCACCACGACACCCCAGGGCAGCCGCCCCACCGGCACGGACTTGGTGACGCGCAGCGCATCCACGTCAATCACCGACAGGTCGTTGCTGATGCCGTTGGTGGTGTAAAGCCGCTTGCCGTCCAGAGAGAACGCCATGTTCCACACGCGCTGGCCGACCAGTAGGTATTTGCGGACCTCGAACGTCTTGGTGTCCACCACCGCGATGCGGTTTGCCGGGCCAAGGGCGATGAACGCGGTCGAGGCGTCCGTGGTGATGGCGATGCCCACGGGCTGGACGCCCTCGGCGGGGACGCCGGGGATGTCGAAGGCGATGGTGTGCACCACCTTATGCGTCGCCGCGTCTATGATCGCGACGGTGCCGCCGACCTCCGAGCTGACCCAGACTTGCTTGCCGTCCGCCGTGAAGCGCGCCACCCGCGGGCGGCTGCCGACCAGGACGTTGGCGACGGACTTCTGGGTGCCCGTGTCAATGAAGTGCGACATGCTGGTGGTCTCGGAGGTGTTGACCAGGGTGCGACCATCGGGGCTGACAGCCATCCCCTCCGGCTCCACGCCCACGGGTATTTCCGTCACCACCTGCCCGGCGGCAATGTCCAGCACGGATACAAGGTTGTCGTTCTCGTTGGAGATATACAGCGTGCCGCCGTCCGGGCTGAGGGCGAACAGCTCCGGGTCGGGGCCGCTGGGCAGGATGCGGCTGACTTTCAGCGTCTGCAGGTCCAGCACCTCGATGTGGTCGCTGTCGCTGGTGCAGATGTAGAGCGACTTGCCGTCGCGTGAGGCGACGATGCCGCGCGGCCGGTCACCGACAGGTATGGTGCTGGTGACAGCCATCGTGCCGCCGTCAATGACAGTGATGGTGTTGTCCTTCTCATTCGAGACGAACAGCCGCTCCGCGCGGGCCGCGGGGGCGAAGAGGAGCAGGGCGGCAATCAGGACTGCGGCGGCCCCCTCTCCCCTCGGGAGAGGGTTGGGGTGAGGGGGTCTTGGCTGCGGAGCGGAGCACAAACCGCGATGCCGCAGCGCAGACCCGCAACGGGCAACGACCGCGCCCCAAGACCCCCTCACCCCAACCCTCTCCCGGAGGGAGAGGAAGCAGCGGGCTTCTAGTGCTTGCATGTGGTCTCCGGCTGATCAATGCCGAGCGTGTCCAGCTCGGAGGATTGGTGCAGGTAACCCGGCTGCGGGCTGACCGAAACCAGGCTGCGCGTGTCTGACAGCAGCACCGGCTGCCGCAACTGCCCGTCCCAGGCGCGGAACGTCAGACGCGAGCCCTTGAAGGCCGCCAGCTCGAACTTGGGGCTGCGCAGGTAGGCGCCGATGGCAGCCGGGTCAGTGCCGCCGCCGCGCGTCGCGGCCTCGCCCACCGCCCGCACCGCCATCCACGCGCCGAAGTCGTGCGTCGTCATCGGCCGGCCCGCGGCCTTCTGGAAGCGGAGCTGCAGCTGCGTCGCCCCCCACTGCTCGAACGGGCGGGACCAGGCGCCAGGCACCAGGCCGTGTGTGCCGGCGACCGGGCGCGGGTCGGTCTGCCGGTAGGCCAGGTCATCCCCGAAGTCCCCGGCCGTGTCCGCCACCACCAGCACGTCATACGACAATCCCTGAGTGAAACGCGCGACCTCGGCTGCGATGGTGACGTGGCCGGTATCGGTGCGCTGGGCGCCGGGCTGGAAGGTCCAAGGCTTGTCGGCGGCCAAACGCAGGCCGAACTTGCGGGCGCTGCGCCGCAGGGCGTCGGCATAGGCGCGGTCGGCCTCCGCCGGCCCTTGCACCAGCAGCAGGTTGCGCCAGCGCTTCACCGCCAGGTACTGCATCAGCGCGTCCGCCAGCATCGCCCGGCTGGGCAGCAAGTGGAACACCTGCCGGCGGCAGTCGGCGCCGCGCAGGGCGTCGTCGTCCTGGGTCGCGTCCAGCAGGGTAGCGTCCTTCGCCTCCGGCAGGTCGGCGACTTGCAGCAGCAGCGGCGCCGGCAGGTCGGTCACGATCACCCGCTGACCCGCCGCCAGCATGGCGTGCGCCGCAGCCATGACCCTGGCAGCATCCGGCGCCAGCGCTTCCTGCAGCTTGTAGGTCTGGTCCAGGAAGCGGCCCGTCGTCGCATTGTCCTGTAGCGCCACTCGCGCACCCTGCACGCCCTCGTCCGTGATGGGCGGGTCCAGCAGTGTCAGCGGCGCCGCGTGCGGCGGCATGAGGGCAAGATAACCAATCGTGACCTCTCCTGCCACGGGCTGCGCCGACGCAGGATAGGCGGCCACAAGGCCGGCAAGCAGTGCAATTAAGCCGGGCAGCGCCCGCATCGGTTTCCCCAACTTGGCTGCCTCCAGCTGCAGCGTCTTATACGGGAGATAGTGGGGGATCATGCGCGGGTTGTCAGCCCCGCCGCGCGAGGCCGCCCAGCGGCCTGCGCTTGAGCCGATCAGGGATGGCCTTTCTGCGAAGGTGCAGCACCAGGGTAGGACTCTGCCCTGTCCCCTGTTCCGCTCCGAGGAACCGTGTCCGGGTGCATCCGCATGGGCGGCCCAGCGTCCGCGTTCACGAACGAAGCTAATGGAAGCACTTACAGCTTTTCATTGCCTTGACGTATATATACGGTGTTAGTATGGTCTTAGCCGGCGCCCTGCTTGGCGCCGCACACGGATGCGCCTCTGACAGTGGCGCCGCGCCTGGCCCTCATCCTCCCAGCAACCCCATCACACGGAGACCGAGCCATGACCCGAAGCTTTGCTGCCGCGCTTGCGGCAGCCATCCTGCCCGCCGCCATCGCCTTTCCGCCGCAAGCGCGGGCCGAATCCGAGGCTTGCGACATCCCGGAAAGGACCGTCGAGCACCTGCAAGCCCAACTCGCCTCCGTCGTGCAGGAGGCGAACGGCGGGCTGTTCAGCCCCAACCGCATGTGGTCGGCGGTCATGGACCGCAGGGGCCGGCTTTGTTCCGTCATCAGAACAGGCGATGCCTGGCCGGGCAGCCGCGCCATCGCCATCGCCAAGGCCTCCACGGCAAACGATTTCAGCAACAGCGCCTTGGCCCTGTCCACCGCCAACCTGTATGGCCCGACGCAGCCGAGCGGCTCGCTGTATGGGCTGAACAACAGCAATCCCTTCAACCCGGCGCTCCTGTCGCAGGGCGTCGGCATCGGCTATGTGCCGGGAGGGATCATCACCTTTGGCGGCGGCGTCGCGTTGTATCAGGGCGGTTCGGTCATAGGAGGGCTGGGCGTCAGCGGCGACACGTCCTGCGCCGACCATGCCGTCGCATACAAGATGCGGCGCAACGCCGGGCTGAGCGCCATTCCGAAGGGCGTTGGGCCGGGAAACACCGACAACATCCTCTATAGCTCCACGCCGGCCGTGAACCCCGCGACGTTCACCCACCCGCACTGCATCGCCAGCGACATCACGCCGTAACGTCCTGCCAGCGGCAGCGGCTTGCGTCCGGCCCTGGACACAAGTCGCTGCGGCATATGGGTGTGGGCACCGGCCGCAACCTGCTCCGGCCGGGGCAATGCCGCGCTATCCCGGCCGGCCCCGGACCGCGACGGGCCGCGTTGGCGGCCTGCTGCATCCATGTCCCGCCGCCGGACAGGCAGGCGCCGCAGGCCACGCCAGCCCCGCCTCCCGCCACGCTTGCCGAAGCACCGGCGGCACCTGACCATCCGACCCGGCCAGCGTCAGCAGCACGGCCACTACCAGCGGCTCCATCGCCGACCCCGACCGGCATAGCGGCAGCGCCCAAGTCCGCCGCATCGGCCAGGCCAGGCGCAGGCCGGCAGGCGTCAGCAGGTCAGCCGCAAGATGCGACAACGCCCCCACTGCCAGCGGCGCCACCACCCAGCGCGGCGCCCCGCCCTGCGTCAGCCCCCACACGCAGGCCGCGACCGCCAGCGCCGAATGGGTGATCCCACGGTGCCCCAGCAGCGCAGCCACCGGGCGGGACACCAGCCGCAGCCGGCGGCCCAACCAGGACTTCGGGTGGTCTAAATCCGGCAGCAGCGACCCGGTCAGCGCCAGCGCCAGGCAGGCCGGGGACAGCGCGGGCAGGCCCAGCCGGGGCGCCGCGACCACCCAGGCCGCCGCCCCCAGCGCCACATGCGACCCCGCCATCATTGGCCCAGCTTATCCCTCGGATGCGGCAAGCCCGACACTTGCGCTTGCCGGAGTCCGAAGGCAACAGGCCAAAGCCGCCAGGGGCTTGACAGCCGCCGCACCCCGGTGTGGGACGATGAAATGGGCGCCGCCTGAGCGGCGCCGACGTCCTGGGAGGACCCCGCCATGTCCCGCCGCCGCGCCCTGCTGCTCGCCCCGTTGCTGGCCGCCTTCCCCCGGCCTAGCCGGGCGGCGTCCCCCATCCGTGTCGGTACGCTGCGCTTCGGCTCCGTCGGCTGGGAGTTGGACGTGATGCGCCGCCATGGCCTGGACGCCGCCGCCGGCGTCGCCCTGGAGCCAGTGGAGTTCGCCGCCGGCCAGGCCACGGAGGTCGCGCTGCAGGGGGGCCGTGTGGACATGATCGTGCAGGACTGGCTGTGGGTGTCGCGCCAGCGGGCGTCCGGGGCGGATTGGACGCTGTCGCCGTCCTCCGCCGCATTGGGCGCCGTGATGGCGCCGCCAGGGTCGCCGGTCGCCGGGGTTCCGGACCTGCGCGGACGCCGGCTGGGCGTCGCCGGCAGCCCGCTCGACAAAAGCTGGCTGATCCTGCGCGCCTATGCGCAGAAACTGCACGGGCTGGATCTGAACGCCGAGGCCGAGAAGCAGTTCGGTCCGCCGCCCCTGCTGGCGGAGCAGCTCAGGGCAGGCCGGCTGGACGCCGTGCTGACCTACTGGCCCTTCGCTGCCCGGGCGGAGGCAGCAGGGCAGCGCCGCGTCCTGGCGATGGAGGATGCGGTGCAGGCCTTGGGCATCCCGGCCGGCGTGCCGTTCGTCGGTTGGGTGTTCGCCGACGCCTTTGCCGCACGCAACCCGGCCGCGGTGGCGGGTTTCCTGCGCGCCTCATCCGCCGCCCGCACGATCATGGCCGCCACCGGGCCGGAGGCGGATGCCGAGTGGGCGCGCATTGCCCCCCTGACCGGCGCTGCTAGCCCGGCGGAGCTGGACCGGCTGCGCGAGTGGTATCGCCGCGGTCTGCCCCCGGCCTGGAACGAGGCCGCCACGGCGCAGCTTTACGACGTCCTGGCCACCATCGGCGGCCCCGCCCTGGTCGGCCCCGCCACTCATTTGGCGCCCGGCACCTTCTGGGCCGCCCCGCCGGCATGACCTCGGCGGCATGAGGGGCCGCCATCTCCTGTCCCGCACCCTGCCCGTGCTGGCCCTGCTGCTGGTGTGGGAGGTCGCGGCACGGCTGGCCGGCGCCCGGCTGTTCCCGCCGGCCAGCGCCGTCGTCGCGGTGCTGGTGCAGGACGCGCGGCATGGCCCGTTGCTGCACAACCTGGCCGTGACGCTCGGGCGGGTAGCCGCCGCCTTCGTGCTGGCGATGGCGGGGGGAAGTGCGCTCGGGATCGTCATGGGCCGGATGCCCCGGCTGGACCGGGCGCTGGACAGCCTGCTGACCGGTTTGCTGAACCTGCCGGCGCTGGTCAGCATCGTGCTGATCTACGTGTGGTTCGGCCTGAGCGAGGCCACCGCCATCGCCGCCGTCGCGCTGAACAAGCTGCCCAGCACGGCTGTCACGGTGCGGGAAGGCGCGCGGGCGCTGGACCTGGGCCTGGCCGACATGGCGCGCAGCTTCCGCATAGGCCGCGCCGCCACGCTGCGCCACGTCATCCTGCCGCAGCTATACCCCTACCTGTTCGGCGCTGCGCGATCCGGGCTGGCGCTGATCTGGAAGATCGTGCTCGTGGCGGAGCTGCTGGGCCGCAGCGACGGGGTGGGATTCCAAATCCAGGTGCTGTTCCAGTTATTCGACGTGACCGGCATCCTGGCCTACACCCTGGCCTTCGTCGCGGTCGTGCAGGGGATCGAGTGGGGGTTGCTGCAGCCGCTGGAGCGCCGGGCCAACCGGTGGCGGTGACGCCGTTCCTGGACGTGGACGTTGCGCGCAAGGACGCGGGTGGGCGCACCGTGATCGCCGGATTGCGCTTCTCCTTGGCCGCAGGGGAGATCGTCGCCCTGGTCGGCCCATCAGGCTGCGGCAAGACGACGCTGCTGCGCCTGATCGGCGGGCTGGACGACCAGTTCCAGGGCCGCATCGCCTGGGCCGCGGGCGCTCCTCCGCGCATCGGCACCGTGTTCCAGGAGCCTCGGCTGCTGCCCTGGCGCACCGTCCGCCAAAACATCGCCCTGGTCCGGCCGCCGGACCCGGCCCTGGCCGAGGCGCTGCTGGACCAACTTGGGCTTGCGCCCTATGGCGGCCTGTATCCGCCGGCCCTTTCGCTCGGGATGGCCCGGCGAGCCGCCATTGCGCGGGCCTTTGCCGTGCAGCCGGGGCTGCTGTTGCTGGATGAGCCGTTCGTGTCGCTGGACCCCGCGATGGCCGAGCAGGGCCGGGACGCCCTGATTGTGACCTGGGCTGCCCGGCGCTGCGCCGTCCTGCTGGTTACGCACGACCTTCCGGAAGCTGCGTCGCTAGCCGACCGGATTTTGCTGTTGTCCACCGGCCCGGCGCAGTTGGTGCGGGAGGTGGTGGTCCCGACAGCGCGCCGACGGCAGGGGATCGGTGAAGGCACGAAAGTCGCCGCGGAACTGTTCCCTTCCCCCTCTTCCTCCGAGAGAGGGTTGGGGTGAGGGAAACGGCAAGCACGGCCCTGTTCCTTGCAAGAACCCCGCTCCCGGCGACAAAACCAGGCGCTTGCGGTTTCCCTCACCCCGCCCCTCTCCCGGAGGGAGAGGGAGTAGAGTAGGAAGCGGCCGCTCTTACGCCATCTTGCCGTGGCAGTGCTTGAACTTCTTGCCGGACCCGCAGGGACATGGCGCGTTGCGGGACACGTTACGCCAAGTCGCGGGGTCCGCCGGGTCCACAGCCGGGTCGGACGCACGCGCGAGGGCCGGCCGGGGCCGCTCCGCTTCCAGCACGTCACCGCCGGCATAGGGCGCGCTGGCCGCCGGGTCGGAGTAATGCAGGTTGGACGCGAACAGGTTGGGCTCCTGCACCGGCTGGAACACCTCTGCTGGCGGCTCCTGGCCGATCTCGACGCGGGCGAGCATGGTCGTCACCCGCTCCTTCAGGTCGTCCAGCATGGCGTTAAACATCGCGAACGCCTCGCTCTTATACTCGTTCAGCGGGTCGCGCTGGCCATAGGCGCGCAGGCCGATGCCCTGGCGCAGGTGGTCCAGCGCCAGCAAGTGCTCCTTCCACACGGCATCCAGAACCTGCAGCAGCAGCGTCTTCTCGACGTAGCGCATCAGGTCGCGGCCCAGCACCGCCTCCTTCGCCGTCATCGCCTGCACCGAGGCCTCCTCAATCCGCTCGCGGATGCCGGTCTCGTCCATGCCCTCCTCCTGGCCCCAGGCCACGACGGGCAGGTCCAGGTTGAGCAGGCGCTTCAGCTCGTCGGCAAGCTGCTGGGTTTCCCACTGCTCGGCATAGGCCTTCTCAGGGATATGCCGACCAACCAGGTTGCCGATTAGCTCATCGCGCATCTCCCGCACCGTCTCAGATACATCGTCGGCACGCATGAACTCACGGCGCTGGGCATAGACCTCACGCCGCTGGTTGTTCATCACATCGTCGTACTTCAACACGTTCTTACGGGTGTCGAAGTTACGGGCCTCGACCTTCTTCTGCGCCTTCTCCAGCGCCTTGTTGATCCAGGGATGGACGATGGCCTCGCCGTCCTTCAGGCCCAGCTTCTGCAGCAAGCCGCCCATGCGGTCGCTGCCGAAAATACGCATCAGGTCGTCCTCAAGGCTCAGGAAGAACCGGCTGGCGCCGGGATCGCCCTGCCGGCCGGAGCGTCCGCGGAGCTGGTTGTCAATGCGCCGGCTTTCATGCCGCTCGGTGCCGACGACCAGCAGGCCGCCTGCAGCCTTCACCTCCTCGTGCCATACTGCGATCTGCTGCTCGATGGCGGCGGCGCTGGCCGGGCGCTCCTCCTCCGGCACCTCCGCCAGCTCCAGCTTGATGCGCATATCGGCATTGCCGCCGAGCTTTATGTCGGTGCCGCGCCCGGCCATATTGGTGGCGATGGTGATGGCGCCGGGCGCCCCGGCCTGGGCGACGATCTTCGCCTCCTGCTCGTGGAACCGGGCGTTCAGCACCGCATGCGGCACGCCCTTACGGGTCAGGATGCCGCTGATGGTCTCGCTCTTCTCGATGCTGGTGGTGCCGACCAGCACGGGCTGGTTGCGGCCGCGCGCCTCCTCGATCAGCACGGCCACGGCCTCGTATTTCTCGGCCGCGGACCGGTAAACCTCGTCATCCGCGTCGTTGCGGCCGACCGGCACGTTGGTCGGGATTTCAATCACCTCCAGCTTGTAGATCTCGGCGAACTCGTCCGCCTCGGTCATCGCCGTGCCGGTCATGCCGGCAAGCTTGGGATACAGCCGGAAATAGTTCTGGAACGTGATGGAGGCGAGGGTCTGGTTCTCCGGCTGGACCGTGACGCCCTCCTTGGCCTCCAGCGCCTGGTGCAGGCCCTCGGAGTAGCGCCGGCCCTCCATCATGCGTCCGGTGAACTCGTCAATCAGCACGACCTTGTCGTCGCGGACGATGTAGTCCACGTCACGGGCGAACAGGGTGTTGGCGCGCAGGCTCTGCTGCACATGGTGCACGACGGTGACGTTGCCGGCGTCATACAGGCTGCCTTCGCTGACGATGCCGGCGTCACGCAGCATCGTCTCGACCTGCTCGGTGCCGGTCTCCGTCATGTTGACGGTCTTCTGCTTCTCGTCCTTCTCGTAGGTGCTGGCGTCCTTCACCAGCTCGCGCACGACCAGGTTCACGGTGCGATACAGGTCGCTGCTGTCTTCGGCCGGGCCGCTGATGATGAGAGGCGTGCGTGCCTCGTCCACCAGGATGCTGTCCACCTCGTCCACGATGGCATAGGCGAAGTCGCGCTGGGACATGTCCTCCAGGCGATACTTCATGTTGTCGCGCAGGTAGTCGAAGCCGAACTCGTTGTTGGTGCCATAGGTGATGTCGGCGGCATAGGCCTGGCGTCGCTCGTCGTCGTTCAGGCCGTGGACAATCACCCCGACCGCCAGGCCCAGGAAGCCATAGACCCTGCCCATCCACTCGCTGTCGCGCTGGGCAAGGTAGTCGTTGACGGTGACGACGTGCACGCCCTTGCCCGGCAGCGCATTGAGATAGACCGGCAGCGTCGCCACCAGCGTCTTGCCCTCGCCGGTCTTCATCTCAGAGATCTTGCCGTCGTGCAGCACCATCCCGCCGATCATCTGCACGTCGAAGTGGCGCAGGCCGAGCACGCGGCGCGCTGCCTCGCGCACGGTGGCGAAGGCTTCCGGCAGCAGGCTGTCCAGCGTGGCGCCGTCTGCCAGACGCTGGCGGAACTCGGTGGTCTTGGCCCGCAGCGCCTCGTCTGACAGGGCGGCCATCGCCGGCTCGTGCCCGTTGATCGCGGGCACACGGCGCTGGTAGGCCTTGAGCGAGCGGTCATTGGCGGAGCCGAAGACGGCACGGGCGATGCTGGCGAACATGGGAGTCCCCTGGGTGGCGCGCTGCCGGGGCGCGGGTCCCCCGATGCTGTGGCGGGACCCTCGCGCGCATGAATTACCTGCGTGCAGATAGGACCCGGACGGGCGAGGGTCAACGACAGGGGTCCCGACCCGCTTCCTCTCCGTCCGGGAGAGGGTTGGGGTGAGGGAAGCCGCACACACGAACCGCTGCCAAATTTGAGAGCGGTTCACACTTCCATAACTCGATAGCACCTTTGTGACACATCAAACCCTGCCCGTCCTCCGTATGGAGAGAGTCGCCGGGGGGGCGCCCAAGCTTGTCCGCCCCTAGCCCTTGAGGCATTGTCCCGCCGTTGTGCCTACCCAGCGATCATTCCGAGGTTTTCATGCGCCGTACCAGCCTGCCCGCCGCCGCTGCGGCCCTGCTGCTGAGCACCACTACCGCGACGATGGCGCAGGCGCCCGCGCCGCGCCCGCCGGTGCCGCCCGCAGCACGCCCGGCCGCCCCACCCCCTGCACCGCCAGCGGCCGCCACGCCTGCACCGCCCACTGCCCCGGCGGCAACCCCGCCCGCACCGCCGCCTGCCGCTCCGCCGGCATCCAGCGCCGCCGCGGCACCCGCCGTCCCGGCGGATACCGTCGTCGCCCGCATCGGCACGGACGAAATCCGTGCGTCCGAGCTTGCCGACGCCGCCCAAAGCCTGCCGGAGGAGCTGCGCGGCATGCCCGCCCCGGTGCTGTATCCGATGCTGCTGGACCAACTCGTGGACCGCCGGGCCATCATCATCGCTGCCCGGCGCGACGGGTTTGACAAGGACCCTGCCGTACGCCGCCAGATCGCCCGCGCCACTGACACCGCGCTGCAGAACGCCCTGTTGACGCGCGAGATCGCGCCAGGGCTGACCGACGAGGCGATCAAGGCGCGCTACGAGCGCGACATCGCCGGCAAGGCCGGTGATCAGGAGGCCCATGCCCGGCACATCCTGGTGCCCGACGAGGAAACGGCGAAGAAGATCATCGAGGAGCTGAAGGGCGGCGCGGACTTCGCCGAGCTGGCCAAAAAATACAGCACCGACCCGGCAGGGTCCACCAACGGCGGCGACCTCGGCTTCTTCAAGCGCGGCGACATGCTGCCGGAGTTCGCCGAAACCGCCTTCAGCCTAAAGCCTGGCACCTACACCGAAATCCCGGTCAAGACGCGCTTCGGCTGGCATGTCATCAAGCTGGAGGAGCTGCGGACCGCCCCGCCCCCTTCGTTCGAACAGGTGAAGGACGAGGTGCGGCAACAGTTGATCCAGGAGGGCGTCGCCCGTGTGCTGGCGACGGCGAAGCAGGGCATGTCCATCCAGAAGTTCAACCTGGACGGCACCCCGCTGACCGAGGCCCCGGTGCAAGCGCTGCCGGGTGCGCCCGCCGCACCGGCGGCGCCGGGCAAGTAACGCCATGGTCCTGCCGGTATCGCCGCTCGCGGTGCCGTTGCCGGACTTGCCGCCGATGGCGGGGGTCCGGCTCGGAGCGGCGGAGGCCGGCATTCGTTATAAGGACCGCACGGACCTGATGATGGCCGAGCTGCCGGCAGGCACTACGGTCGCCGGGGTGTTCACCCAGAACAAGTGCCCCGGCGCTCCCGTGGACTGGTGCCGCAGGGCGTTGCACGATGGCCATGCCCGCGCCGTAGTCGTGAACGCCGGCAACGCCAACGTCTTCACCGGACGCGCGGGGATGGACGCCGTGGAGGCGACCGTGGACGCCGCCGCCGTGATTCTGGGCTGCCATCCGCATGAGGTGTTCGTCGCCAGCACCGGCGTGATCGGCGAAGTGCTGCCGTATGAACGCATCACCTCGGCGCTGCCCGTGCTTCATGCCTCCCTGGGCGCCGATGGGTGGGAGGCGGCAGCGCGCGGCATCATGACCACCGACACGTTCCCGAAAGGGTCCACGCGCACGGCGCAACTGGGCGGTGCGACGGTGCGGATCAGCGGCTTCGCCAAGGGCAGCGGCATGGTGGCGCCGGACATGGCGACCATGCTGTGCTTCGTGTTCACCGACGCCAAGCTGCCCGGCGCCGTGCTGCAGGACATGCTGGCCCGCGGCGTGCGCCGCAGCTTCAACTGCACTACCGTGGACAGCGACACCAGCACCAGCGACACCGTGCTGATGTTCGCCACCGGCCAGGCGGACCACGAGAAGATCGGCAAGGGCGACAAGAAGGCGCTGCGCGTGTTCCGCGACGCGCTGGAGGCCGTGCTGCTGGACTTGGCGCTGCAGGTGGTCCGCGACGGCGAAGGCGCGCAGAAGCTGGTCCGCATAGACGTGACCGGCGCCGTGTCCAACAAGTCGGCCAGGCGGGTCGCGATGTCCGTCGCCAACTCGCCGCTGGTTAAGACGGCAATTGCGGGGGCGGACGCCAACTGGGGCCGGATCGTGATGGCAGTCGGCAAAGCGGGGGAGCCGGCGGACCGGGACAAGCTCTCGGTCGGCGTCGGCGGCACCTGGATGGCGCGGGACGGCGGCGTGGTGCCGGGCTACGATGAGGGTCCGGTGGTCGAGCACATGCGCGGACGCGAGATCGGCATCACCGTGGATCTGGGCATCGGCAAGGGCCAGGGCACGGCTTGGACCTGCGACCTGACGCACGGTTACATAGACATCAACGGCAGCTACCGAAGCTAGCGCCGAGTCGGTGTAGCGTGCTGCCCACACCGCCGGAAAACAATTTATTAGAGTGACTTGGAACTTGCTTCTCCGGCAGCGTATCAGCAGGCTCCGCCCTTATGGCATTGCAACTGCTTCCCGAGGAACCCCGCTTCGCGCCACTGCGCACCGAGCGTTTGCTGCTGCGTCCACTGCACGCCGGCGATGCGACGGAGGTGCACCGCCTGGTCAACGACTGGGCCGTAGTGCGCATGCTGTCGCGCCTTCCCTTCCCGTATCCGCGGCGGCTGACGGATGATTGGATCGCCTCCACCGCCCGGCAGATGGAGGCTGGGAGCGGCTACCACCTGGCCATCACCGGGGAGGAGGCGGGTCAGGAGATGGTGGTCGGCTGCGTCGGCCTGCGGCTGGACGGCAAGCCTGGGACGGCAAGCCTGGGGTTCTGGATCGGCCGCCGGTTCTGGGGACACGGCGTCGCGACGGAGGCGGCAGAGGCCGTGTCGCGCTGGGCGCTGGCCAACCTGCCGGTCGAGCATCTCGTGGCGCATGTCGCGGACGACAACCTGGCGTCCCTCGCCGTGCTGCACCGCGTCGGCTTCCGCGAGGTCGGCAAGGGACGGGAGCGCTTCCTCGCCCGCGGCGGCGAGCATCCGGTGACCCGGTTTGAGGCGACGCGCGCCGACATGGCTCCTGCCGCCAAGCCTGTTGCGGAGCCGCCGCCGGCGAAGCCTGCCCCTACCGGCGCCACTCCCCTGGTCCTGGTGGCCGCTTGTGCGCTGATTGACCCGGACGGTCGCGTGCTGCTGGCGCAGCGTCCCGCCGGCAAGAGCATGGCGGGATTGTGGGAGTTCCCTGGCGGCAAGCTGAACCCCGGCGAAACGCCGGAGGCCGCGCTGATCCGCGAGCTGCAGGAGGAGCTGGGCATCAACGTGTCCGCAAGCTGCCTGGCCCCATTCGCCTTCGCCAGCCATGCGTATGAGCGGTTTCACCTGCTGATGCCGCTCTATGTGTGCCGACGCTGGACCGGACGGCCCGAAGGGCGCGAGGGACAGGCCCTGGCCTGGGTGCGCCCGATGCGGCTGGCGGACTACCCGATGCCGCCGGCCGACCTGCCGCTGGTCGCGCAATTGCGGGATTTCCTGTAGGTCCTCCTTCTCCCTCTTCCTCCGGGAGAGGGCCGGGGTGAGAGGGTCTCGGCTGCGGAGCAGGGCACTGTCGGCGGTGGCGGCACGCGGCCCTTCTTCGGCAAAGACCGCGCTTGAAGACCCCCTCACCCCAGCCCTCTCCCAAAGGGAGAGGGAGAAGAACCTGAAAGGCCGCAATGACCAACCCCACCGCCTGCCTGCTCGTAATCGGCAACGAGGTTCTGTCCGGGCGCACCCAGGACGCCAACATCCGCCATATCGCCACCGGCCTCGGCGGGATCGGCATGCCGCTGCGGGAAGTCCGGGTGATCCCCGACGTGCCCGGCACCATCGTGACGACGGTCAACGAATGCCGCGCCCGCTTCGACCATGTTTTCACTACGGGCGGCATCGGCCCCACCCATGACGACATCACCAGCGAGTGCGTCGCCGCCGCCTTCGGCGTCCCCTGGGAGCGGCATCCCGAGGCCTGGGCGCGGATGGAGCGGCACTATCAGCCCGGCGAATTCAATGCAGCCCGCCAGCGCATGGCGACCATGCCGCGCGGCGCCACGCTGATAGACAACGCCATCTCCATTGCGCCGGGCTTCACCATCGGCAACGTCCACGTCATGGCAGGAGTCCCGCGCATCATGCAGGCCATGTTCTCCACCCTGCTTCCGACCCTGCCGGGCGGAACCCCAGTGCAGTCCCGCGCCGTCCATGCAATCGGACTGCTGGAGGGCGCCATCGCCGAGGGCCTGGGCGCCGTCCAGGCGCGCTTCCCCGACCTGGACCTGGGCAGTTACCCGTTCTACCGCGCCACCGGCAATGGCGTCGCGCTGGTCGCCAAGGGCACCGACCCGGCGGCGCTGGACGCCTGTATCGCCGAGGTCACGGCGCTGGTGCACTCGCAGGGCGTCGCCCCGGTCGAGGGCGAACCTGCGGCCTGAAAATGGCATCCCAGCGCAGCCTCTGCCGGGAGATGGATATGCTGCGGTAAGCGGGTTCGGCAGGCAAGATACCGCTTTCTCGGCGACCGATATTGTGCGCGCCTGGACGGTCCTCCTACTTCACGGAAGTTGAGAGGTCACTCCATGTCCGACGCCAGCCGTTCGTCCACCCCCCGCCTGTCTCCGGACTGGCTTGCCACTCTGCTCGCTGTCGCGCTGGCCGCCCTGGCCTGGGCTGGGATATTGCCGCATGTGGGTTGGTAGGTCGGGGCTGGTAGCTGGGCCTAGCAGATGAGTGACACGGTGATCGGCGCGCCTTCCCGGCGCAACGGCCTCCTGACGCACGGGCTGGAACTGCTGCCCGGCTTGGCCCTGCTGCTGGCCATCGGCTATGCCGGGAAGCTGACCGAGGGCGCGATCACAGCCTGGGGCAAGGCGCATGCGACGCCGGTACCCAACATCGAATACGTGCTGTGGGCCATCCTCTATGGCCTGGTGATCGCCAATGTGTTTGGCGTCCCGCGTATCTTCCGCGCTGGGATTGCGACATACGAGTTCTGGCTGAAGCTCGGCATCGTGCTGCTTGGCGTGCGCTTCCTCCTAGGCGACGTGTTGCGGCTGGGCGGCACCTCGCTGGTCCTGGTCGCCGCGGAACTGGCAGCGTCCATGCTCATCATGACCTGGCTCGGCACCCGGTTCGGCCTACGGCCCAAGCTGGTCAGCCTGCTGGCCATCGGCAGCTCGATCTGCGGCGTGTCCGCGATCATCGCCGCCCGCGGCGCAATACGCGCCCGGGACGAGGACGTGGCGCTCGCCATTGGCAGCATCCTGCTGCTGGGCGCGGTCAGCCTGGCGCTGTTCCCGGTCATCGGCCACCTGGCTGGCATGGGCGACCATGCCTACGGCCTGTGGGTCGGCCTGGCGGTGGACAACACGGCGGAGGCGACGGCGGCCGGCGCCATCTTCTCGGACGAGGCCGCGCGCTATGCCGTGCTGGCTAAGACCACCCGCAACGCCACCATCGGCTTCGTCGTGCTGGGTTACGCGCTGTATTGGGCCGCACGCGGTGACGGCGAGCGGATCGGCAACAAGGCCGCCTTCCTGTGGGCTAAGTTTCCGAAGTTCGTCCTGGGCTTCCTGGTGATCTCGCTGCTGGCGACCTGGGGCGCCTTCACCCAAGCGCAGTCGGCAAACCTGGCATCCCTGTCCCGCTGGGCGTTCCTGCTGACGTTTGCCGGGGTCGGCCTATCTACTGACCTGCGCGCCCTGCAGGCGCAGGGATGGCGGCCGGTGGCGGTTGCCGTGAGCGGCATGGCGGTGATCGCCGTGCTGACCTTCGTTGCCGTGGTGGGCGTCGAACACCTCGGATTGCTGTGAGGACCACCGTATGACCGCCCTGCCCGCCAACGCCCCTTTCCCGCCCGAGGCCATTGCGGCGCTGAACAAGGTCATGGGCGACACTAGCCCGACCCAGCGAAGCTGGCTCAGTGGCTTCCTGGCTGGGATCGAAGCCGCAACTGCCGGCCCAGCCGTTGCCGCGGCGCCCGTCGTGCGCCCGGCGCTGACCGTGCTGTTTGCGACGGAGTCCGGCAACTCCGAGGCCCTGGCCCGCAAGGCGGCAAAGGACGCGGGACGTCTGGGCTTTGCCGCCCGCGCGTTGGACGCTGCCGACGCAACGCCAGCCGACCTCGCCAAGGCGCGAAACCTGCTGGTGATCGCCAGCACCTGGGGCGAGGGCGAGCCGCCGCAGCGTGCGACCGGCCTGCTCGGCGCCCTGCTGGCAGACTCTGCGCCGCGGATGGAGGGCGTGACCTATGCCGTGCTGGCCCTTGGCGACCGTTCTTATGCCCAGTTTTGCGAAACCGGCCGCGTGCTGGACGAACGCCTGGCCGCGCTGGGTGCCCATCGCGCGGCGCCGCGGCTGGAATGCGACCTCGACTATGACGCGCCTGCCGCGGACTGGCTGGCGAAGACGCTGAAGGAATTGCGCGGGGAGCAGGACGCACCGGCCGCCAGCGTGATCCATGTTGACTTCGGCCAGGCAGCCGCACCCGCCTATGACAAGCTGAACCCGTTCGCGGCCGAGATCACCGACCTGGTGAACCTGAACAGCAGCCGCTCCGGCAAGCAGACCTCCCATGTCGAGCTGTCGCTGGCCGGCTCGGGCCTGACGTATGAACCGGGCGATGCCATCGGCGTGGTTCCGCGCAACGACCCGGCCACCGTGGATGCCGTGATGGCCGCCGCCGGAGTACAGGGCGACGTGGCGCTGCACGAGACGCTGATGGCCAAGCACGACGTCGCCACCCTGACCGGCCACCTGGTCCGCGGCTTGGCGGACGTGACGGGCGACAAGGCGTTGGCGGCGCTGGCCGGGGATGCCGGGAAGCTCGCGGAGTTCCTGCCGGGCCGGCACGTGGTGGACCTGCTGGAGGCCTACCCGAACCGGCTGACCCCGCCGCAATTGACCGGGCTGCTGCGCGGCCTTCCGTCGCGGCTGTATTCCGTGGCCAGCAGCCAGAAGCTGGTTGGCGAGGAGGCGCATCTGCTGGTCAGCGCCGTGCGGTATCACACCTACGGGCGGGACCGGGGCGGCGTTGCCTCCACCGACATCGCCGACCGGCGCAAGGCCGGCGATACGCTGCCGATCTATGTGAAGCCGAACCAGCATTTCCGCCTGCCGTCCGACCCGGCGGTGCCCATCATCATGATCGGGCCGGGCACCGGCGTCGCCCCGTTCCGTGCATTCATGCAGGAGCGCGACGCCCTAGGGGTGCAGGGACGGAGCTGGCTGTTCTTCGGTGACCAGCGCTACACCCACGACTTCCTGTATCAGCTGGAATGGCAGGATCTGCTGGCCCGCGGGCTGCTGACCCGGATTGACGTGGCGTTCAGCCGCGATCAGGACAAGAAGATCTATGTCCAGCATCGCCTGTGGGAGCACCGCCGCAACCTGCACGCCTGGCTGCAGGACGGCGCCCACGTTTATGTCTGCGGCGACCAGTCCCGCATGGCGAAGGACGTACACGCCACCCTGCGCGACGTCATTGCCGATGGTTCCGCCATCACCCCCGAAGCGGCCGAAGCGCAGTTGAGCGACATGAAGCGCGCTGGCCGCTACTTGCTCGACGTGTACTAGGAGGCATCCCATGTCCGACACCACCGTACCGCCTCTCTCCAAGAACGAAATTATCAAGAGCGGCAGCCGCGCCCTTCGCGGCGGCATCGCCGAGGGGCTAACCCAGGCCTGGACCGGCGCCCTGGCCGAGGACGACACCCAGCTCACCAAGTTCCACGGCATCTACCAGCAGGACGACCGTGACTTGCGGTCCGAGCGCGGGCGCAAGCGGATGGAGCCGGCGTTGAGCTTCATGGCCCGCCTCCGCATCCCAGCCGGGCGCGTGACGCCGGAGCAGTGGCTGCAATTGTCGGAGATCGCACGGGAGCGGGCCAACGGAACCCTGCGCCTGACCACCCGGCAGACTGTGCAGTATCACGGCATCATCAAGGGCAACCTGCAGCCCGCCATCAAGGCCATCAGCGACGCCCTGTTGGATACCAGAGCCGCCTGCGGCGACGTGAACCGCAACGTGATCGCCACCTCCAACCCCTATGAGGGTCAGGCCCACGCGGCGGCGCTGGAGTTGGCAAAGATCCTGAGCGACAGCCTGCTGCCGCGGACCCGCGCCTGGCACGAGATCTGGCTGGGCGAGGAGCTTGTCGCCGGCGGCGAACCGGAGGAGGAGCCGTTGTACGGCTTCACCTACCTGCCGCGCAAGTTCAAGATCGCCATCGCCGTGCCGCCGCAGAACGACGTGGACGTATACGCGCACGACCTCGGCTATGTCGCCATCGTAAGGGACGGCGTTACCGTCGGTTATGACGTGCTGGTCGGCGGCGGCATGGGCATGACGCATGGCGAGCCAGACACCTTCCCGCGCACCAGCGAGCCGTTGGGCTACTGCACGCCCGACCAGACGCTAGCGGTGGCAGAAGCGGTGATGCGCGTACAGCGCGACAACGGCAACCGCAGCGTCCGTAAGCTTGCCAGGCTGAAATACACCATCGAGCGGATGGGCCTCGACGCGTTCCGGCAAGAGGTCGAAACCCACCTCGGCTACGCCCTGGCCCCCGCGCACGGCGCGTCGTTCACCGGCACCGGGGACCGGCTGGGCTGGCATGAGGCTGGCGGCCTCTGGCACTACGGCCTGTTCGTCGAGAACGGTCGCGTCACGGACACCCCTGACCGGCGGCTGATGTCTGGCCTGCGCGCCATCGCCAACATCCACCGCTGCGAGTTCGTCCTGACCGCCAACCAGAACCTGATGATTGCGGGCGTGGCGGCAGAGGATAAGGCCAGCATCGAGAGTGCCCTGGCCGAATACAGCCTGGACCGCGGCGTGTCGCGCCTGCGCCAGCGTGCGATGGCTTGCGTGGCGTTGCCGACATGCGGCTTGGCCCTGGCGGAAAGCGAGCGCTACCTGCCCAGCCTGATGATGAAGCTGGACGCGCTGATGGCGGAGGCCGGCCTGGCGGAGGACGAGATCGTGTTCCGCATGACCGGCTGCCCCAACGGCTGCGCCCGGCCTTACCTGGCGGAGATCGCGATGGTCGGCCGTGGTCCCGGCCGCTACCACCTGTATCTCGGCGGCGCCTTCGACGGCACCCGCCTGAACAAGCTGTATCGGCGGGATGTGGACGAGGCGGCGATCCTGGCGGCACTTGGCCCGCTGCTGCATGCCTATGCCGCGGACCGGCAGCCCGGCGAGCGTTTCGGCGATTGGAGCATCCGCGCCGGGCACGTCCAGGCGACGACGGCAGGCAACCGCTTCCATGAGGATCTCGGAGAGGCAGCATGATGGCAACCGATACGATGGTCATCGTGAAGGCGTGCGGGCAAGCGGAGCTGGACAGTGGGAACCCGCTTGCCGGTCCCGAATGGACCATGCTGGCGGGACGGCTGACGCTGCTGGTGGCCGCGTTTATCGGCGTTTGCGTGGTGGTAGGATTGCTGGGCTGAAGCCTAGTGGTTGTACCAACGTTTCCTGCTCGTCGTTGCGAGATGGTTGCGGCGCGGTAACCTAGAGGAAGGTGACCTACACTCGCCGCCTCTGGATCGCCATGTCGCCGTGCTCCTCGCAACGATGCAAGTTTGGAACAGCGAGTGGCTGATCAGCCGATGAATGCGCCGGGGGGCGTCTAGAACAGCCCTTCGATCTGCCCGTCCGCACCCAGTCGTATGCTGTTCGCTGCGGGCACCCGCGGCAGGCCGGGCATCGTCATGATGTCGCCGCACACCGCAACGACGAAGCCCGCGCCAGCCGACAGCCGCACCTCCCGCACCGGCAGAATGTGGCCGGACGGGGCACCCATCAGCGTTGGGTCGGCGCTGAAGCTGTATTGCGTCTTGGCGATGCAGACCGGCACGCTACCAAACCCCGCAGCCTCGAACGCCGTCAGCCGTTTCGCCACCGGCGCGGACACCTGGATATCTGAGGCGCCGTAGATGCCGCGTGCGATGGTCCTGATCTTGTCGGTGAGCGGCATGTCGGAGGGATACAGCGGCCGGTAGCGCGCCGTCCCCGCATCCACCCGCGCCAGCACCGCCCGCGCCAGGTCCTCTGCCCCGGCGGCGCCGTCCGCCCAGTGCGTGCACATCACCGTGTCCACCCCGTGCGCCGCCATCGCGTCCCGCACGACCGCGAACTCGGCGTCGGTGTCGCTGGTGAAGCGGTTCAGCGCCACCACCACCGGCAGGCCGAACTTGCCCATGTTCTCGACGTGCCGGGCCAGGTTGGCCATGCCGCGGCCGACCGCGCCCGGGTCCTCCCGCGCCAGGTCGGCCTTGGCGACGCCGCCATGCAGCTTCAGCGCACGCAGCGTCGCCACCACGACGCAGGCCGCCGGCGACAGCCCGGCGCTGCGGCACTTGATGTCCAGGAACTTCTCGCCGCCTAGGTCCGCGCCGAACCCGGCCTCCGTCACCACGACATCCGCCAGTTTCAGCCCCAGCCGCGTCGCCATGACGGAGTTGCAGCCATGCGCGATGTTGGCGAACGGCCCGCCATGTATCAGCGCCGGCGATCCCTCCAGCGTTTGCACCAGGTTGGGCGCGAAGGCGTCGCGTAGCAGGGCCGCCATCGCGCCGTCCGCCTGCAGGTCTCGCGCGGTGACGGCGGTGCCGTCCCGCCGAGTCGCGACCTGGATGCGGCCCAGCCGGTCCTGCAGGTCGTTCAGGTCCCGCGCCAGGCAGAATACTGCCATGACCTCGCTGGCCACAGTGATGTCGAACCCGTCCTCCCGCGGCGACCCGTTGGCGATGCCGCCGAGGCCGTTCACGATGGAGCGCAGCGCCCGGTCGTTCATGTCCAGCGCCCGGCGCCATGTCACCCGGCGCGGGTCCATGTCCAGCGCGTTGCCCCAATAAAAGTGGTTGTCCACCAGCGCCGCCAGCAAGTTGTTGGCTGACGTGATCGCGTGGAAGTCCCCGGTGAAGTGCAGGTTGATCTCGTCCATCGGCGCTACCTGCGCCCGACCGCCGCCGGTCGCCCCGCCCTTCACGCCGAAGCAGGGGCCGAGCGACGGCTCCCGCAGGCAGATCATCGTGCGCCGGCCGACCCGGTTCAGCGCGTCGCCCAGGCCGATGGTGGTGGTGGTCTTGCCCTCGCCGGCCGCCGTGGGGCTGATGCCCGTCACCAGCACCAGCGCGCCATCGGGCCGCTCCGCCTGGGACGCCACGAAGTCCAGCGACACCTTCGCCTTGTAGCGGCCATACGGCTCCAGCGCCTCGGCGGGGATGCCGGCCAGGGCGGCGATCTCGCCGATCGGGCGCAGCCGGGCGGCCCGGGCGATCTCCAGGTCGGAGGCCATCAGGCCGCCTGCCGCGTGCGAATGCCCAGCTCGTCCAGGGAGTCCGCTATTGCGGCCACCACGCCGCGCATGTCGTCCGGCGTCACCGCGCCGATGCAGCCCAAACGGAAGCTTGGCTCGTCGGTGTTGTAGAAATTGCTGATGAGGACCCTCCGGCGTTTCAGCGCGTCCACGAAGGCCTGCAGGTTCCAGGCAGGGTCTGCGGGTGCATGCACGTTCAGCACGATGGGTCCCTGCACGTCCAGCGGTAGGCAGGGCCGCAATCCCAAGGCGCGCATCCCATCATACAAGACACGCATATTGGCGTTGTATCGGCGGAGGCGGGCGGGCCGCCCACCCTCGGCGTCATACAGGTCCAGCGCCACATTGAAGGCCGCCAGAGCGCCCGCCGCCGGGGTAAAGCGATGACTGCCAGCGCCGACGCGCAGGCCGTGCGCGTAAACGTCCGCCAGGTCCAGCGACCAACTCCCGGCCTGCCCGGCGCAGGCCACCAGCCGGTCCACCCGCGCCACGGTGAAGGATGCGCCGGGCAGCCCTTCCAGGCACTTGTTGGTCGTAAAGGCCACGCTGTCCACCATCGGAAGCGTCGCCATGTCGAGCGGCAACGCGCCGAAGGCGGATACCGCGTCCACGATCACCCGTCGCCCCGCCCGGCCTGCGGCGGCGGCCAGGGCCGGCACGTCATGCACGACGCCGGTCGCCGTCTCGCTGTAAACGCAGGCCAGGTGGCTGATGCCGGGGTCGGCGCGCAGCGCGGCCTCGACCGTCGCCGGGCTGGTGCGCTCCCCGTCCGGAACCGGCAAGGGGACGACGTGCCGGCCCGCCTCCGTCGCCAGTTGCTGCAGCCGGTCGGCGTAGTGGCCGGTCATCGGCAGCAGCATGCGCCCGCCTGGGGCCACGAAGGTGCGGAATGCCGCCTCCATCGCGAAGTGCCCGCATCCCGGCAGCGGCAGCGCCGCGTGCTCGCCGGGCGCCCCACCTGCCACCGCAAGCACCCGGTCCCGAATGCGGGACAGCAGGGCGCGGAACTCGTTGTCCCACGGCGCATAGTCCTGTGCGGCGGCGGCGCGCACGTCCGGATGGGTTGTGACCGGGCCGGGGATGAGCATGAGCATGGTGGGACCTGGAACGAGGGCGAATGGCTCCAAGGGGTCGCCCGGATTGCAGGCGGGATCAACCCCTTCCGTGTTCATTTCGTGGCAGTATCTTAAGCAGCCCGGTTTTCCTTGACTTTGCTGCACTGCAAACCCATACCGGGATGGCGCGGTTTGGCGTGACTTCGTGCGATGCCCGGCACAAACAGTCTCTTTCAAGCTCCTTGCGCCGGTTCTCGGTCCTGCAGACCGTGGTGCATCCCCCGCGCGGCTTGATCCGCCCGGGTGCGAGCCAAATGAGAGTCTCCATCCATGTCCGATTTCGCATCCCTCGGCCTCGCTGCGCCGATCCTGAAGGCATTGGTCCACGAGGACTACACCATCCCCACCCCGATCCAGGCACAGGCCATCCCGCACGTGATGGCCGGGCGCGACGTGCTGGGCATCGCCCAGACCGGCACCGGCAAGACCGCCGCCTTCGCGCTGCCGATCCTGCACCGCCTGCTGGCCAACCCGCGCCAGCCGCCCCGCCGCGGCTGCCGCGTGCTGGTGCTGTCGCCGACACGCGAGCTGGCGAGCCAGATTGCCGAGAGCTTCCGCACCTATGGCCGGCAGACCGGCCTGCGTACGGCGCTGATGTACGGCGGCGTGCCCAAGCTGCGCCAGGTCAAAGCGGTGGGCGGCGGCATAGACATCGTCGTGGCGACGCCGGGCCGCCTGCTGGACCACATGCAGGACGGCGCGATCCAATTGAACGGCGTCGAGGTTCTGGTCCTGGATGAGGCCGACCACATGCTGGACCTCGGCTTCATCGTCCCAATCCGCAAGATCGTGCAGAGCATCCCGCCGGCCCGGCAGACCTTGTTCTTCTCCGCCACCATGCCGAAGGAGATCGCCTCGCTCGCCGGGCAGATGCTGCGCGACCCGGTGCAGGTGTCGGTGACTCCCGTCGCGACCACGGTGGAACGGGTGGAGCAGCGGGTGATCTTCGTCGAAACCGCGCGCAAGCGGGCGATGCTGGCCAACATGCTCCGCAACTCCAAGATGAGCCGCGTCCTGGTGTTCACCCGCACCAAGCACGGTGCCGACCGCGTGACCCAACATCTGGAGGCTGTGGGCCAGACCGCCGCCGCCATCCACGGCGACAAGTCGCAGCCGCAGCGGGAGCGTGCGCTGGCCGCCTTCAAGTCCGGCCGCATCAGCGTGCTGGTGGCCACCGACGTGGCGGCGCGCGGCATTGACGTCGAGGGCGTGACGCACGTCGTGAACTTCGACCTGCCAAACGTGCCCGAGGCTTATGTCCACCGCATCGGCCGCACCGCGCGGGCGGGCCAGGGCGGCATGGCGATCAGCTTCTGCGACAGCAGCGAGCGCCCGCATCTGCGCGGAATCGAGAAGCTGATCCGCACCCGGCTGCAGGTCGAGGAGCCGGAGGGGCTGGCCGCCTAGCCCGCCGCTTCCAGGAGGACATCAGGTGGCCTACGCCGTGAAAGAGCTGTTCGCGACGCTGCAGGGCGAGGGCGTGCGGGCAGGCCGCGCTTCCGTGTTCTGCCGCTTCGCCGGCTGCAACCTTTGGTCCGGACGCGAGGAAGACCGGGCGGAGGCGGCCTGCCAGTTCTGCGACACCGATTTCGTGGGAATGGACGGCGAGGGCGGCGGCCGGTTTGCGGATGCCGACGCCTTGGCCGAGGCTATCGAGGCCGCCTGGCCCGGCGGACCCAGGGACCGCTACGTCGTGTTCACCGGTGGCGAGCCGCTGCTGCAACTGGATGCCGCGCTGATCGAGGCCGTTCACGCCCGCAGGTTCGAGGTTGCTGTCGAGACAAACGGCACGATGGATGCCCCGCCGGGGCTGGACTGGATCACGGTCAGCCCAAAGGCAGGGGCGCCGTGGCGGCTGCGTGCCGGGTCGGAGCTGAAATTGGTCTATCCCCAGGCCGGGCTGCAACCGGACGCGTTGCCGGACGGCCTCGGTTTCGCGCACCGCTGGCTGCAGCCGATGGACGGGCCGGACCGGGCGGCGAACACCGCCGCGGCGGTGGCCTACTGCCTTGCAAACCCTGCCTGGCGGCTGAGCCTGCAAACGCACAAGCTGATCGGGATACCGTGACGTGTTCGAGCTGACGAAGGGGTTCCGCTTCGAGGCGGCGCATACCCTGGCCAGCCGCGCCGTGGATGCCGAGCCGAGCCGGCGCATCCACGGCCATTCCTATCGGGCTGAGGTCGTGGTGCGCGGCGCGCCCGATCCGGCGACCGGCATGATCATAGACCTCGGCGTGTTCGAGCGTGCATTGGCGGGGGTGCGGGACGGCTTGGACCACCGTTTCCTGGATGAGGTGGCAGGCCTTGGGCCGGCGACGCTGGAGAACCTGACGGTGTGGATCTGGCGAGGGTTGGCGCCGGTCTGTGCCGGGTTGGCGCGGGTGACGGTGCATCGCGACAGCAACGAGGAAAGCTGCAGCTACTTTGGGCCGGAGATTGAGGGCTGCTGACTGCCCCCCGCTATGCTCCCTCGCTCTGCGCCGGCAGCATCCGTCCCAACAGCCCGTCCCGCCGCACCACGACGTGCCACGCCGTCGCGGCTAGGTGCAGCAGGATCAGCGTGTAAACCGCCCACTGGCCCGTCGCGACGTGCAGCCAGGTTGCAATCTCATCCATTGTCTCGTTCTTCGGCATGCCCGGGATGCTGAACAGCCCGAAGTAGCTGACCGGCCGCCCGCTGCCTGCGGATAGCAGGTAACCGCTAACCGGCATCCCGATCATGATCACATACAGCAGCCAGTGGGATACCCGGGCCGCCACAGCCTCCCACCACGCGGTATGGCGCAGCACCGGCGCCGGGTTCCGATGGCGCCAAAGCAGCCGCACCGCAACCAACGCCAGGATGGTGAGGCCAACCGACTTGTGCAGCGTGAACAGTGTCGTGCGGTCGGGATTGTCCCGCCCCATGTTCACCATCACCCAGGCCAGCGGCAGGACGACGAACATCAGCCCGGTCGTAACCCAGTGCAGCGCCTGCGCTGTCAACGTGTAGCGGGCGCCCGCCGGGGGCGGCGGGGCCAGCGGAGCTTCGGTAACCTGCACTGCTGTGTCCATGTTCGAAGCTGCTCCGCCTTGTCTGGCTGCAATACGACGGCCTCCCCCGTGAACCACGCATCCGGGTAAGCCGCCTTCAATCATTAGTGTGGGAGTAGGACAGTGCTTGCCTAGCCCGGAATCGGTGCTCCCCCATCAAGCGCGAGTTGCGCGGCTTGGGCGCAGAAAAACGTCTGTTGCCCGGCTAGGGCCGACCAGCACCGGAGGAACGGTTCGCGAAAACCTCGCAGTGCCCAGCCGGCAAGTATGCCCGTGGCTTATCGTGCTGCGATGTCCCGACTGGGGTGGGCAGGCAGGCTTCCAACTCGTCTCAAGCGTCCAGCCGCGCCAGCCCGTCCGCTAGGAGGTCTAGCCCCTTGTAGGGCAGCCGCCGCCCGACCGAGAGCAGCCGCAGGCGCCCGCTATGCGCCCGCGGCGGCGGCCCAGAACTGAGGTCATCGCAGTGGCGCAGCAAAGTCGAGGGCAGCCGCTTCTAACTTGTCCTGCGCGAAGGGAGTCAAACCCAGACTCACCGCTACGTGAGCGGCGCACGTGGCGCGATAAAGGCGAGAGTTCGAGAGCCAAACGACATGCCTGATGACAACGTTGCCGTCGGATGCACTGAGGTTCGATGCCAGCACGGCGACGCTCTAGTTATTCACTATTGCGGTATGCGCGTTGAGCCTGTGAAGCGTCTGTCCACCCGAAAGAACAAAGTCCGGTAGCAATCGACGATACACGCCATCGAACAGCACCGTTTCATCATAAAACTGCAAAATGCTCGGCTCCGCGAGGTCCTCCGTCCGCTTACCTTCCCATGCCTCTGGAAGCACAGGGAAAATTGTAGCGGTGCATGGTATTGGAGGATGGCCGCAACGGTCATCAACACAGGCAAGGACTGGCCCGAACGTGTAGGTTTCAGGACGTTTCGGGTCGAGTTGAAGGGGCGATGTGGCTGACGCCACTTGTTCCCAATGCAGGTGAGAGGCGCCGGGCACAGGACGCGGCTCTACCGCCACAGCCATTTGCGAGAAGCCCCCCAAAAATATGACGAAGAGCATGGAACCCGGTAAGGCGTACCGTGAAAGCTTGGTTCCCATAGATGATGCTCTGAGTTGCATTCCATTCCTATCATCAGTGTTCTCAAGCATCCGAAACCTCCCGCTTACGATTGACGCCACATCCCGTATTGCTCCAGCATCGCCGATGAAATCTCGGTGCTGCTGGGCCACTGGCCGCGGCGCTGCCCGGCATGGGTTTGGTAAGCGTCCAGCCGCCGGGGATCGGGCTGCACGACCTGCCCATCCCGCAGGAACAGCAGTCCCGCTTTCGCCGTCGGCATCTGCCGGACAAACTCCTCGGCCTCGTCCAGGACCTGCCGCAGCCGGGTCATGGTGACCGAGGGATCAACGGGCGGGTCGCTCGCCAAGCGCCGGAAGTCGGCACCCGTATAGCGAGCCTGACGGCGAACCTCGTTGATCAAGCCTTCGGGGGTGAACCCAAGCTGTTTCCCCACAGACGCCCACACCACAGCCCCCACCGGCAAGATACGGTCGTGGATCGTCAGGAGGTCCACCACGTCACGCGGCTCGCGCCGCCCGGCGGCAGCCATCATCTTGTTGGTGGCAAGGTCAACCGGATGCAGCATGTAACCGAACAGGTCGTCAGCAACGGTTGGAAAGAACCGAAAATCCGCGTCCACCACCCATTCCAGCTTTGTCGCGTCCTCGTGCCTGCGGGCCACCGCGGAATACATGGCCGGCTCGCGCCGCACCCAGTGCAGGTCGAAGCCGTTGCCCTGCAGAACGCTGCTGTCCTGCTTGGCAGCCTGCGCCACGCGTTCCTCGCGGTCATGGAACACGTCGATGTCGCTGGAATAGCGGGCTGCCGCTACATTCAAGGGCGTGCTGCCGGCGACGTAGCTTTCCGGGTCGCGATGCGCAGCCAATAGGCGGAGTATGTCTACCTGTATCCTAGCCAGCGGCATCGCGGCACGCCTGCTCGATCTGCTCCGCCAGGAACCGTGCCTGCAGATCACCTTCCAACCGCAAGCTGTTTACGATGGCCAGCGCGTCCTCGGGCGCAGGATTTGGCACGGGCCGGCTGCTCCATAACGCACTCGCCCCGTAGTCAGCGAAAGCCTTTTGGTAAAGCATCCGAAAGTTGGCAAAGCTGGTACCGCTCATGCTGCCAGCATAGCACGGAGCAGTAATTAAGGCTGCCGCATTCGCGCCAATACTTCCATCATCCGGTTCGCCGTCCCCTGCCATGCCGTCCCTGCTTGCTCCAGCGCCGGACATGGCATCACGCCTTCCATCAACCGCTGTAACGCCTTCGCCAAGCTCCCCGCATCCGGCTCGCATAAGATCGCCCCCGGCACCCCCTGCAACTGCTCCGCCAGCCCGCCCACCCGCGTCGCCACGATCCACCGCCGGGCCGCGATGGCTGCCGCCGCGACCCCGCTCTGGCTGGCCTCCCGGTGCGACAGCACCAGCGCGTCCGACCAGGCCAGCAGCGCGCCCACCTCATCCTCCGGCACCCAGCGGTTCTCCACCGTGACGCCGGGCAGCGCCCGCAGCGCGTCCAGCACGGTGGACTCCGGCCCGCTGCCCACCACCCGCACCTCCAAGTCATTCCGCGCGCCCAGCCGCGCCAGCCCGTCCGCCAGCAGATCCAGCCCCTTGTAGGGCAGTAGCCGCCCGAACGAGAGCAGCCGCAGCCGCCCGCCATGCGTCCCCGGCGGCGGCGGCGGCGGCCCAAAGGCGAAGGGCGGCAGCGACCCCGTCATCAGCAGCCGTCCCGCCGCACCCTGCTCGCCCAGCCGGTCCGCGACATGGGCGCTGAGCGCGAACAGCCCATCCGCCTGGCCGATCAGCCGGCGTTGCAGCCGCATCTGCATTGGAAAGCCATCGCCGGGATGGCTGTCGGCGTCGTGCACCACCACCGCGAACGGCACCCCGGCCCGGCGCAGCGCCGCCGCCATCACCAGGTCCAGCGCCGCCGGCATCGCGCATAGCGCCACGTCCACCCGCTCCTGCCGCAGCCACCGCACCAGCCCTGGCACGATCAGCGGCGCCCGCAGCGCCCGCAGCGCGAAGCCAGCCACGCCGGCATAGGTCGGGAACGGCAGGTCGCACGGCGGCGGCCCGGCCGAGCGCAGGAGTTCGGCGCCAGCCGCCAGGGACAGCAGGCTTGTCGTGCCGGGTGCCTGGCTGAAGCTGCGCGCCAGCTCCGCCGCATAGCGCGGCCCGGCGCCGCGACGGCCCCATTGCCAGACCAGTACCCTCACGCCGGCACCGCCAGCCCCAGCCCACGTACGGCGTCCGCAAGCGCCCTGGTGCCCAGCCGCCGCCGCGCCGCTGCCTGCCCGGCCATTCCCAGTACCCGCCGGGCTGCCGGGTCGTCGGCCAGCCGCGCCAGGTGCGCCGCCGCCGCACCCAGGTCCGGCTCGGCCCAGACCGCACCCGGCGCCTCGAACACGCCGCGCGGGTCCACGGCCGGCACCAGGGCATAGGGCACCAGGGCGGCGCTGCCCTCGTCCATGTATTCCATGTTGCCGGACCACCCCGTCGCCACGACGGGCAAGCCCAGCAGCATCGCCTCGGCCGGGACCAGCCCGAAGCCCTCGCTGCGGTGCAGGGACAGCACAATGTCGCAGCTCAGCGTCAGCGCGTGCAGGTCCGCGGCCGGCAGCGTGCGCGTGTCCAGCCGCACGTTCGGCAGCGCCGCCGCGGCATCCTGCAACCGCGCGAAGTCGGCGGGAAAGTGATGCGGGTCGCCGACGCGCAGCAGCAGCAGCCGGTCCTCCCGCGCCCCGAAGGCCATCCGGTGCGCGGCGATGGCCCCCAGCGGGTTCTTACGGACGAAGCTGGACGCCAGGCTGAACGACGTCAGCGTGATGACTACCCCCTCCGGCAGCCCGAAATCCACCCGGCGCAGACTTGATGCCGAGGGCGGATGCGCCGCCACGGGATGCGGCACCACCCGCACCTGGCCCGGCAGCAGCGGCTGTAACGCGTCGGCGGAGAACCGCGACGGCGCCCAAACCTCGTGCACGAAGGGCGGCCCGGCCTGCCATGCCTCCGGCGCCACCGGCAGCTCCCATGCCCAGTATCCGATCACCCGCCGTCCCCGCACCGCCGCACGTCCCATACGCAGCAGCGCAACCGGTGTCCCCGGCGCCGTCGTGTGCAGCACCAGCGCGGCCCCAGGAGGCGGCGGCGGCTCGCCGGGTCGCAGCGGCCAGCACGGCACGCCCAGCGCCTGCAGGCCGTGCAGCATCAGCCGTGCCCCCTCCCCAAGCCCGGATGCCCGGTCCAGCTCCCCACCCACGGCAATCCCATGCTGGACCGCGGGCGGCGGCCGGTCCGGATACGGGGCCAGCAAGGACGCGCCACCTGTCACCAGCCGCCGCCGCGGCCCCTGGGGCAGGCCGCGCCACAGGCGGTGCAGCGGATGCAGGCTGCCGGTCACGGCCCGGCTTACCTGCTTGTCCGCAAGGCGACGTCCTGTACGCCGTGCGGATGACAAGACATCGGGCTGCGCAAAACCTTGGCCACCGTTCCTTTTTAAAGCCCGCCCGGGGTACATGACGGCGGGATGATCCGCCAGTCCCGCAATCAGCCCCGCGATGCGCCGGGGCCGCCGCGAGACGGCCGCAGCGTTGGGCATCCCTGCGGTTGCCGCGCCGGGCTGGGCCTGTAATGTGGCGTGCATGGCACCGACCACGACCGAGATCCTGGCCGCCCTGGTCGGCTTCAACACCACCAGCCGCAATTCCAACCTCGCCCTGATCGGGTGGGTGCGCGCCTACATGGACCATCCCGGTGTGGCCTGCCGCATCATCCCCGACACCACGGGCGGGAAGGCGAACCTGCACGCGGTAATCGGCCCGCATACCAACAGCACGGGCAAGGTCAGCTACGGCACCGCGGCCGGGGCGTTCCAGGCCGCGGGGATCCCGGCAATCGTGTGCGGTCCCGGCGACATCACCCAGGCGCACCAGCCCGACGAATGGATCGCGGCGTCCGAGCTTGCGGCGTGCGACGACTTCATCCGCCGCCTGGCGGCCCGGATGGCGGCGTGACCGACCCGGCCGGCGTGCCGCACTTCGCGGTGGACCTGCAGCCGCCGGACATCCAGCCCTGGATCGGGGGAAACACCGGGGTGCCGGGCTTCACCACCTTCGGCTCCGCCCATCCCGGCCCGCATGTGGCGCTGGTGGCGCTGCTGCATGGCAACGAGATCGCCGGCGCCGTCGTGCTGGACCGCATGATGCGCGCCGGCATCCGACCGTTGCGCGGCAGCCTGACCCTCGGCTTCGCCAACCTGGCGGCGTTTGCGCGCTGGGACCCGGAGCACCCGACGGCGTCCCGCTTCCTGGACGAGGATATGAACCGCCTTTGGAACCCGGCGGTGCTGGACGGACCACGCCGAAGCTGCGAGCTGGACCGGGCACGGGAGCTGCGCCCGCTGGTGGACACAGTGGACGTGCTGCTGGACCTGCACTCCATGCTGTGGCCGTCCGATCCGCTGATCCTGTCTGGCCCAACCCCGCGCGGCCTGGCGCTGGCATCAGCGCTTGGCGTGCCGGGGCTGGTGGTGGCCGATAGCGGCCACGCCACCGGACCTCGCCTGATAGACTACCCGCGCTTCATCGGAGAGGGCGGCAGCATCGCCTGCCTTGTGGAGGCTGGACAGCATTGGCAGCCCGGCACCGTCGCGGTGGCGCAGGGCTGCGTGGACGCGTTGCTGCACCAAACCGGCCTGGCCGGCGTGCCGGCCCCCGCTCCGCCCACGGTGCGGCGGGCAGAGGTCACGACGACCGTCACGGCGGCAACCGGCGGCTTCACTTTCCTGCAGCCGTTCCGTGGCGGTGACGTCGTGCCACGGCGCAACACGCTGATTGCCTTGGATGGCGCGGCGGAGATACGCACCCCATATGATGACTGCCTGCTGGTGATGCCCAGCCTGCGACCCAGCCGTGGCCATACCGCCGTGCGGCTGGCGCGGTTCATCTAGGGAGAGCACCCATGCCACTCAGCCCGCCCGCCGAACGCGAGCTGCTGCACACGCGCGCCATCGAGCTGCACGGCTACCGCCGGGCCGACGGGATGTTCGACATTGAGGCGCGGCTGACCGACACGAAATCCTACCCGTTCAGCAACCACGACCGCGGCGTGATCGAGCCGGGAACCCCGCTGCATGGGATGCTGGCGCGGATGACCGTGTCGGAGGACATGGTGATCACCAAGTTCGAGGCGGCAACGGAGTATGGCCCCTACACCATCTGCCCGTCCGCTGCGCCGAACTTTGCGCGGCTTGCAGGATTGAAGATCGGCCGCGGATTCCTCAAGGGAGCAAACGAGCGGGTGGGCGGCGTGCACGGCTGCACGCACCTGCGGGAGCTGCTGGGCCAGATGGGGACGGTGGCGTTCCAGACGCTGTATGCCATGCGGAACAAGCGCCCGCCTGCCGCAGATGCCGCACCGAATGCGACTGAAACGGCGGAAAAGCCGATGATGCTGGGCACCTGCCTGGCTTATGCGCCGGACAGCCCAGTGGTGCAGCGGCAATGGCCGGCTTTCTACACCGGGCCGGCGGCGAAGTAGGGTAGGCCGGTCAACGCCTAAAACCGGGTTTGCACGTCACTCAGTGCCTGGGCGAGCTGCTCCTACCAGCCGCTATTTGCCCTAACCGTTTTCGTCATCGCGAGCCGCTCGCGGCGCGGCGGTCCAGGGGCCGCCAGCACCGTCCTTGCGGCCTCTGGATCGCCACGGCGCTGCGCGCCTTGCGATGACAGCGTGCTTGCAGAAGGGTCAGAGCAAATGCCAATTGGCATTAGATAGAGTTGCGGCCTTTTGCAGCCCTGCCGGCAAACCCTCAGTATCATAACGCGTCGTGAACACCACCGGCACGCCGCGGGCGTGCGACGCTTGCGCGACCGGGTAGCTCAGGCGCCTGGGCAAGCTCATGTCCAGCACCGCCGCATCCAACGGCAGCGTGCGGGCAATTTCCACCGTATCCTCAAGGCGTGACGCCACGCCGATCACTTCGCAGCCCAATTCTTCCAGGTAATCCCCGACCAGCATCGAGACCATCGCTTCGTCTCCACCACGAGGACCCGCAGCCCTGTCAGCCCATACTCCGCCATCAACGTCCCGCCGCGCCGCCTACACGCGGGAATGCCGCGACTTCGGCGGGTGCAGCCACTTCGGCCAGCGGCGCCTCAACGACGCAGGTCACGCCTTCGAGACCGTATGTAATCTCGACCGTCCCGCCGAGGTCCTGGGCCAGGCTGCGCTCGACAAGGCGCGTGCCAAAACCACGTCGCAACGGCGGCGTCACGGTTGGCCCGCCGTGCTCAGACCAGACCAGGCGTATCCGGCCGCCCGACACGGCCCAGCGCAGATCAACCCACCCCTCGGCCGCACCCGGCGAAAACGCGCCATACTTCAGGGCGTTCGTGGCCAGCTCGTGCAGACCCATCGCCAATGCCAGGGCGGCGCGAGGTTGCAGCCGCACCGGCGGTCCGGAGACATGGAAGCGCCCGCTGTCCCGCCCGCCGTGCGGGGCGAGGGCGCCGGCCACGACGTCATCCAACTCCGCCCCTTCCCAGTTCATGCGCGTCAACACGTCGTGCGCAGCAGCCAAAGCCTGCAGCCGTGCTTCGAGGACTTGGCGGACAGCCGGATTGCCGCCGCGCAGCGTCTGCACGGCGATGGACTGCACGGTGGCCAGCGTGTTCTTCACGCGGTGGTTCAGCTCGTCCACCATCAAGCGCAGCCGCTGCTCGGTCCGCTTGCGCTCGGTGATTTCCAGCCCAACGCCGACCAGCCCCTCCACATGCCCATCCGGGTCACGCATCGGCGTTTTCGTCGAAAGTATCACCTGCGGCTGGCCACCCTCGCTGCCGAACAGCTCCTCCAGCTCCTCAGCCTGCCCCTGCTCCATGATCCGGCGGTCGTTCGACATCACCGTCTCGGCCTGGGCGCGATCGTCCATGTAATCGAGGGCCGTGCGCCCCTTCACCTCGGCCCAAGGCTTGCCGAGCCGGTCCAGCACCGCCTTGTTGGCCAACACCATGCGCCCTTGCTGGTCCTTGGCGTAGATCATGCCCGGCGCAATTCCGATGATCGTGCGCAGCAGGGCATCGGCGCGCCTCCGCTCCCACTCGACCCGCCGTGCCTCGGTCACGTCCGTGAGAGACACAAGCACGGCCACCGGACCCCCGTCGGCATCCCGGCGCAGCACCCTGCGGGCCGTGACGACCACCTCGCGCCCGTCACGGGCACGATGGCGCAGGTCGCCAGTCCATCCGCCATCCCGCTCCAGGGCCGCTTCCACCTCGGCCAACGACACCGGAAACACGGTATGCAGCAGCTCGTGCGCATTCTGCCCGACCGCCTCCGCCGCGGTCCAGCCGTAAAGGCGCACGCATCCCTCCGACCAAAACCGGATCGTGCCATCGAGGTCGCGGGTCATGAAGGTGCCCAGGTCGAGCGTGGCCAGCAGGTCAAGCAGCCGGGCCTCCTTGGCCGCGAGTTCTGCCGTCCGCTCCTCGACCCGCGTTTCCAGCAAGGCATTGAAGCTGCGCAGTTGCGCCTCGCTGGCCAGCAGAGCCGCGTTGGCTGCCCGCATCTGTGCGGGGGACGGAAGCGCCAGGGCTTGCGGCAGCAACCGCCACAGCATGACCGTGGTGGCGACCGACGCAGCGGCGGTTGCCAGCTTCGAGACCGCTTCGAGGCGGTAGGCGGGAACCCAGATCGTCAGCAACTCGAGCCAGTGCGTCATGCCGCACAGCAGGATAAAGGCGGCAAACAGCCAGAACACCGGCTTGAAGGCGAGATCGTCGCGGCGTCGCACGAAGCTTACGAGCGCAATCGGGATGCCGAGATACGCCAGGCCGGTCGCGCTGTCCCCGACCACGCAGGACCAGATCAGCCACGGCTCCCACAGCAGGCAGAACCCATGCGACGTGAGCGTTGGCGAGGCGAAAAGCCAGTCCGAAACGGTTTGGAGCATAAGCGCGCCTGCTAAAAGTAGGACCAGGACAGGGCGAAGTTGGCCGCAGGCGGCGGGGCTGCTGCTGACGCGACCTAGCGCCCGGACCTCACGCCCTTATCCTGGCCCTGGCCAGGATATCGCCAACTGTATACTTGCTGGGACGCAGCCGCGCCGCGATCGCACGCTGCGGCAGACGGTTTGTTGCCAGCATCAGCACGCGGACGCTGCCTTGCCTGCTTTTTGGCCCGCGCAAGGAGGCGGCCATCAGGTCCGGTGGGCCGCAGCCCAACTGCAACAGGCGGGACATCAGCACGGCGTCGAGCCGGCCCAGCCGCGCCTGGTCAAGCACAGCGGCACAGGTATCGTCCGCCTCGGCATAAGGCCCCTGGTGTATGTCATCAGCACCGTGCTCACCCTGCGCGGCATGGGCCAGCAGGCCGCAGCATTGCGGGTTGCAGTCCGGGTTACCGGAGTGGGCCGGCAGTATAAGGCGGCGGATTGTAAAGTAGGCTGCTGCATTCCGAAAATCCTGGGCACGACGCCTGGCTTTCGGCGCCGTGTTGAGTCAGTCACAATTGAAACACAAGTCAAGTAAAGTAATGTTAACGAAGTTTTCCGATGCTTGTTGCATCGCCGGATGGCCCGGCCGTCGCGATGCTGTTGCTATCTCTGCTCGTCTTAGTGTCTGTCCGGGATCATGTTGTTGAAAACATTCCCCTACGGCGTGCGGGTTTGCACAAGCCAAGGGACCGAAATGCAGCACGCATCAGGTGATCAAGCACCAACCTGGCATGCGCCAATAGAAGAAACATCAACTTATATCAACGAGATGATCCCGGACAGACACTTAGGGTCCTCGCGATGCTCCGGCATAGGGCCATGGCCGCCACCACAACGCAGCACTACGCGCGATCAGCAAGTTTGGCCATGCCAGCCTTTGAGCGGCATCAAATGAAATA
>JAABUT010000765.1_pt1 | contig 44404 bp, 41 predicted proteins | sample 5559281 | NCBI WGS metagenome assembly JAABUT01 (sample SAMN10711880, study PRJNA513359) | rock metagenome | isolation source: Antarctica rocks | place: Antarctica: Victoria Land, Ricker Hills nord | collected 2016-01-04
ACGTCTCAGAGTCTAAGAATGAACTCAAAGAAGATAGAAGCTGTTACGACTTGATCGACGTCAAAGTCAAAGATCGAAGTTCAATTCTTTCTAGAATTCGCGAACTTCTATAGACGCTTTATAGAGAAATACTTCAGAATCATCTCGTCACTTACGAATCTTACGAAAAAGAACATATCGTTCGTGTGAACTGAGAAAGCAGAAGAAGCTTTCAAAAAGCTGAAGAAATTGTTCATCTCTCAGTCAGTACTGATCATGTTTGAATCAGAAAAACTCATTACGCTCGAGATGAACGCGTCAGACGAAGCTATTGAAGCATGTATCAGTCAATCAGACGACAAGAGACGTCTGCATCTCATTGCATTTCACAGTAGAAAGCTTACAGACGCTGAATTGAACTATGAGATACACGACAAGAAGCTGTTAGCTATTGTCGACTCTTTCAAACAATGAAGAGTGTATCTGAAAGAATCTAGACATCAGATTCAAGTATATACAGATCATAAGAATCTGCTATACTTTACGATCACGAAAGTTCTAAATCAAAGACAGATTAGATGATCGAAAGAGTTGTCATCGTACAACTTTCAAATTCAATATCGAAAGAGATCTGAAAACTCGAAGGTCGACGTCTTGAGCAGAAGAGCAGATCACATGACAGATAGATCACAGGTAAATCAGACTATCTTGCAAGAGAACTCAGACGATTCGATTGTCTATAATAGACAAAACGCAGCTACTTTACGAATCAACAATAGAGATCTTGAGAAACGAGTAAAGCTAGAGCTAGCAAAAGACTCAGTCGCGCAAGATATTATAGAAAATATCGAGAACAACGCGAACTTTGAGATTATCAATGAAATACTAACATTTCAAGATCTGATCTATGTTTCAACAAGATGCAGACAAGAGATGATAGATGATCATCACAAGTCAATGATACACGAACATCAGGGTTCGAATAAAATCATTGAGAGAATATCTAGAATCTACTATTTCTCAAAGATGAGAAAACAGATAGAAGATATTATTAGAAAGTGCGATGTGTGTATTCATATGAAACACAATCGACATAAACTCTATGAACTTTTGAAAAGTCTCAGCACATCAGATCGTGCGTGAAAAAGCATAGCTTTGAACTTTATAGTCAAGCTATCTAAGTCAAAGAAAAGAGTCATCAAAACAATCTATGACTCTATCTTGATTATAACAGACAGATTAATCAAGTACGAATACTTCTTGTCATACAAAGAAGCAACATTCGCAGAAGATTTGACTTACACGTTTCTAAGAACGATTGTAGCAAATCATGAACTATCAGACGAGATAATTTCGAATAGAGACAAGCTCTTCACATCGAAATTCTGAAAATTCTTGATGAATCAGCTAGAAATTCATCATAAGCTGTCAACAGCTTATCATTCGCAAACAGATGAACAGACGAAAAGAATGAATCAGACACTGAAACAGTATCTCAGATGCTATATTAACTATAGGCAAAACGATTGAGTACAGCTACTATCAGTAGCACAGTTGACTTTCAATAGCGCAACGACAGAAGTAATCAGCGTGTCATCATTCTTTGCAAACTACGAGTTCGAGTCAGAAACTCTTAAGAAATCGCGTGAATTTGCACAATTAGCTCAGAAAGCTACGCTACAGATAGAACAATTGCAGCTGCTGCAAAAAGAATTACAGAAGAACATACAGTTTCTTAGCAAGCGCATGACTCTGTATGCTAATAAAAGAAGAGATAGAAAATCTACTCTTAAAGAGAAGAACAAAGCATATCTTCTAAGACGAAATATCAAGACGAAAAGATCAAGTAACAAATTGAATCACACAAAGCTAGAATTTTATAAGATTTTAGAGATCAAAGAATCTGTTAACTACAAGTTAGATCTGTCAGCATCTATGAGAATACATTCGATATTTCATATTTGTCTGTTGAAATCTGCGAACGCGAATACATCAATTCAGACAGAATCTTCAGAAATCGATTCAGAGAGTCAGAACGTCGAATACGAAGTAGAAGATATACTAGATCAGCAAGACATCACAGATCAGCTTCATTGATTGATCAAGTGAAAAGATTATGATCATATCGAGAACACTTGAGAATCAGAGAAAAATCTCAAGAACTGTCAGAAGCTTCTTCGACAATTTCAGCAAAGAAACTCGACAATCAGTCAAAATCAGAAGAAATTTCGAGCTGTTCGAAATCAACGTTAAGAAGAAGATCATTGATAGATGACTCGATCATTCAACGACGTTCATTCTTCTCGAGTTCTTCAATATTCTTGAACTCTCGTTGCATCATATTCTTTCAGCGAGACTCGATTAATTCTTGTTGCTTTTGCAGACGAGCTGCTTTAGTCAGAGTCTCACTCAGCTCAGCACGAAGATGAGTTCGTTTCTTACGAACTCGCTCTCATTCAGTCTCTGAGACGATCAGATCGCACTTGCGACCTAGATGCATACACTCGACACAATGATCGAAGTCAGTGTCAACACGACACTTCACGAAACGATTGAAACAGTGATTGCAGAAACGCATAACTGAACTATCGTTATAACGAAGTTTCTTCGAAAGACGACGACGCTTTGCGACAGAACTTGACGATTTGAATACTCGATTCAAATACATAGAAACGATGATTTCTGAGAACAGAAATCTTGAAGAGAATCTAGTGTTAGAACACGATCCGAGTAGAAATGAGAACTACGATGAATAAAGACGTAGTTCACAGCATGATGAACTCTGACCTAGTAAGATCATGATCACGTGCTAATGATTTGTTATATGAAATCATTGAAATCATGAAGCGACTCTCATGATCAAGAGTCTGAATCAACGAAGTCACTCAGCGACTCAGACGATCGCACGAATCTTCTATGTCTATATAACGATGATCGTTCTCTTAGATAGAAGCTTCGTGCTCAACTCATGTAAGTAGTCAATACATATTATTGTCTCAGCTATCTTCAGATCTCAAGTCTAGTAATAATGATTACTGTTTGATCTCTGTATATATCTTGTGTTGTTAAAGAGACAATCGTTACAGAAAGATTGAGTCTGACAAAGCTAGAATCATGACATTATCTTCTTTCTTCAACAATTCATGTTCACATGAATGTATTTTCTGCTCAACTTGATTGATTGCTCAATCATGATTTCACAGACTCAGATCTGTTAAATTGTGATTGATTGAATTGTTAATTAGTGTGATTTGTTCAAGTATCAAATATGAAAATCATCAATGATTTTTTGAACATTCATAAATTCATCATCATCAGTGTTGTATCAATTGAGATCATTGTCATAGTCATTTCATTTGATTCTATACTGAAGTCATCATTAATATCAACGAGAATTCAATATATCATTGATTTTTCACTTGTTTTCATCGTTTATTACTATTGAATCTGAAAATTCATTCTTTTGATCAGACAAAAGATCATTGATGACAAAGCAAAGCAAATCAGAATGAAATACATCATGAACATGCATAAACTCTGATAATTTCAGTTTATATGAAGAGTCAATGAAATCTAAATTAATAAAAGAATCAAGCATTTTGTTATTTAGCTTCTTGAAAAATCTCGCTGTAATGATGTTTCTTTCATTCAGAAACATCTTTGATTCAATCTTATAATTAACTTCTTTTTTATGTTTATTAACTTGTTTCATCATTTGTTTCTGTGTTTTAACTAGCGATTTACAAGCAAACTTCAATGTTTTGTTCATATGTTCAAATATATTCTTGACTTTAATCATCTGCAAGTGTTTACAAGAACTTTCATATTCAATGACATCAAGTTCAAAGCTCATACAAGAATGAAAGTCTTTGTTTAAAAAGAAAAAAATCAAGAAAATGATTGAGAACAGAGCATTATTGTTAACAAACTTAATCATGAGTAATAGTTTAGCTCAATCATTCTGCATGTATAAACAGAAGAATCAAAGATATTTTTTGATGTTTTGATTGACTCATTCACTTTGATCATTGATCTAAGAGTGATAGACTGTAAAGAGTTGAAGATTAATGTTTAGTCTTTTGCAAAGCGACTTTCATAAAATGAAGATAAATTGAGAGTCTTGATTCAAAACAATGAAATCAAGTAAATCATGTATTTAATATATTCATTGAAGCATTAACTCAGCTGTTTTTTCTGCTGTGATTTTCTCATCATCAATAAAGCAAGAAATATAATTTCATTTCTTCATTTGCAGTTTGAGAAGTGAACTGAATTATTGAGTTTAGCTAAAGAAACATTTGTCACTTAAAGTGAAATAAAGTTGAAATTTTAGCTGAGCTCATCTGAATGTGATCAGATTTTATGAATAAAATCTGCAATCATTTCATATGTCGTTGAACTGAATCTGCGTTTGTTCATATGTCATTGAACTGAATTGCACTTTCGTCACTTTCATCACTTTCATTACTTTCATTGCTTTCATTTCTTTTGTCACATTTAGTCTACTACTCATCTATTTACTCACTCATTTACTCACTCATTTACTCGCTCATCTACTCATTTATCTACTCACTCATCTACTCTTCATTCTACTCACTCATTTACTCGCTCATTTACTCATCACTTTACTCACTCATCTACTCTTCATTCTACTCACTCATTTACTCTTCATTCTACTCGCTCATTTACTCTTCACTTTACTCGCTCATCTACTCTTCATTCTACTCACTCATTTACTTTTCACTCTACTTGCTCATTTACTCTTCAGTCTACTCGTCTAACTACTTGCTCATTTACTCATCATTCTACTCACTCATTTACTCTTCACTTTACTCATTTATCTACTTTCTATTGAACTCTTTATCAAATGCTTTATCAAACACTCTATCAAATGCGTTGATCAAGTGCACAAAACACATCAAACAATGCTTCAAACAATGTTTTCTACTGAGCTTTTCATTAATCTTTCTATTGATCTTTCTACTAGTGAGCTTTCTACTGATCTTTTGATCGAGTCATTTAGTAAGCTTTCTACTGATCTTTTGATCGAGTCATTTAGTGAGCTTTCTACTGATCTTTCTATTGATCTTTCTATCAATCTTTCTATCAATCTTTTTATTGAGCTATTTATTGAGCTATCGACTGAGCTTTCTATCAAACACTTTATTAAACATTCTACATGCTTCAAAATACGCGTCAATTGAGTGCATAATACAAATCAAACAATGCTTTCTACATGACTTTCTACATGATTCTTTACTCAGCATTCTTCATGACTTTTTATTAAGCATTCTTCATGTTTTTCTATCAAGCATTCTCGCTGATCTTTCTACTGATCATTCAATCAAGTCATTTAGTGAGCTTTCTACTAATCTTTCAATCGATCTTTCTATTGATTTTTCTACTAGTAAGCTTTCTACTGATCTTTCAATCAAGTCATTTACTGATCTTTTTACTACATGACTTTCTACATGACTCTTTACATGATTCTCTTCATGACTTTCTACATGACTTTTCATCAAGCTTCAAATTGCTTTGCAATCAAGAATCAAATTTGTTCTCTATCAAGCTTCAAACATGATTCTATCAATCATTCTACATGATTCTCTATTTCTCTAGTTTACTCATTAACTTTCTCATTAACTTTCTCATTAACTTTTTCATTAACTTTCTCATTAACTTTCTCATTAACTTTCTCATTGACTTTCTTGATGTATATATTAAATAGCTATTATTTAGATAGTCAAATCAATTATTAATTATTCAACGTTGCAACTACGTATCAATGCTACAAATGTTAAAATAGTCGTGTTTATTGAATTAAATGATAAAGATGCATACTGCGCTTATGAGAATGCTAAAGATGCTAGAAATGTTGAGAATATTGATGCTTTTATGAATATGTCTCAGCTAAAAGTGACGCAAATCTGAAACATGAGATTAAATGAATATTCAAAATATTGATCACTAAAAGTGTTAAAATCTATCACTGTCATTCTTTACAAATTGCAAATGTTTATCAGTTTACATATCACTGTTAGTATGATGTTTTTGTCTTTCAAAGAAGATAAGTTGATGATGAAATTCATGACTATGTTCTTTCATTACTGTTTAAGTATGAGTAAAGAATGTAGTAGTTCATTGAATTTATCTTAAGAAATCTTTAATTGTTGATAAATGTAACAGTTTTGAATATATCAATTTATTGTCTTTTGCATTGAAAATTAATAGTAGTATCTTTTTATGATCTTCATCATTCTGAGAATTTTGAAATGATCAATAAAAGATTGATCATGAACTTCTTGAATTAACTTCATTTGAAGATGCTCATTGAAGAAAACTCATAGAAGATCATTTTGATATAGTATTTTGTTCTGAACTCAACAATTTCTTAATTTAATATCTTTGTATTGAGCTTCATCTTTTAATACAACTTTATAAAGTAGAATACAATTTTCATTGATTCTGTTAGCTTTTAAAATCAATCAATAAATTGATTCATCATTTTCTTTCTCTTTTAAATCAACAATTTTCATTCAATTTAACGTGAGAATTGTAGTTTGCTGATAGCAACATTGTTCATTCTCAAGACTTCTAGAAACTGAATTGACTCAATGAGTCAATGCATTGACTTTGATGTTTTATTTGTCTGAGTGATACATGATTTTAAAGTTAAAGTCAACAAGCTTTTGTATTCAATGCATTTAATGTTTACTTAGCTTTTTATCTTTCATTAATGATATTAAAGCTTGATGATCAGTGAACATTTTAATGAGTAGCTCAGTCAATTTCAGCTCAGATCATCAATGCTTGAAAACATGAATGATTGCTAGTAATTTCTTGTCATAGATTTCATAATTGCACTCAGCGAGACTTGAATTCTTGCTGTAGTAAATCATTAAATGCAATGTTTCTTCATTGTCATATTGAGAAAGTATATCATTGTTGACGTAGTCAAATGAGTCTGTTTCAAGAATAGTTTTTTTTATTCTGATTGAAATGACAAAGAATAAAGATTTCAATCATTCATTTCTTCATATGATCAAAGATCATTTGACAAGCTTGATTTCATTCAAATATCATCTCTTTTTGAGTTAGTTAAATCAGAGAATGAACAATCTTTGAAAAGTTCTTTATAAAACGTTGATAGAAATTGCAGAAGTTGATGAAGAACTGCATCTGAGTGAGATTTGTAGAAGTAAATCATTCAACTACTGCTTATACTTTTCTGAAGTTCATCTTTAGTTCTTTAATGAATATAGACTGATTGCGTCAAGTCGAGTACTCGACTTGAAAAGTATCAAATTGAGTTGAAATTTTTTTGAAAAAGTGTCGAGTTGAGTTGAGAAGTTGAACTCAAGAACTCGAGTCAAATTGAGAAGCTTGACTTGATAACTCGATTTGAAAACTCGATTCAACTCAACAAGATATTAAATAGATGTAAATAGCTTAATCAAACAGTCTTCATGATCTTCTTCATGACTTTCTACCATGTTTTCTCGTCATGACTTTCTATCAAAGTCAAACGATCTTCATGTTTTTTCTTCATGTTTCTCATCATGTTTCTCGTCATGTTTCTCTTCATGTTTTTCTTCATGTTTCTCTATTAAATGATCTTCATGTTTCTCTTCATGTTTCTTGTCATGACTCTTTATCAAACAATCTTCATGTTTTTCATCATGATTCTTTATCAAACGATCTTCATGTTTTTTCTTCATGACTTTTGTTATGAGTTTGCATAAAGCGAATCATATGAGTGTATTCTAACTAGAAGTTCAAAGTCGAAGAAGAAAGAAGATGCAACACGTCATGAGTTTTACTCACGAAAACACGCTAGATCGCTAGCGTGTCAACATCAGCTCTATACTAGTCTATGATAGTCTGACATGATCTATGTTAGACTAACTCGAAGTGCACGATTGCAACAACTTTCTATCAAAAAGATAATGCAAAAAGATAATGCAAAAGTTGAAAAAATTTCTATATTTAACTCTTTTGACATCAAGCTTGAGTTCTTGACGAGTCAAGTTGAATTGATTCAATTCTCAGTTGAATTGAGTCACGTCAGATTGAAAATATGAGCAACTCGACTTGAGTTGAGTTGAAAATGTAAGTAACTCGACTTGATTTCAGTTTGAATTCAAGATGTCAACTCAAAACTCAACTTGATGATCAGTTTAAATGAATAGCAATAGTTTCAGAAAGAAGATCTTCTGAACATGAAACTCACATTTGTTTATATTCATCTGAAGATCAGCTTCTTGTAATCTATGTAGAATTAATCATACATGTCACTTATGTTTCTTCAATGTTTTGCTGTAAATGATAATATCATCTAGATAAATCTGACAAAACTGATGAAAATAATCAAATAGCATGTTGTTCATATAGTGTTGATAGAAAGTCAAGTCATTGATTAATTTGAAAGACATCATGTGATATTTGTAAAAATCAAAAGAAATGATAAAGATAGTTAAATTTTCACTGATTAAATGCATATGCAGTTTGTTGAAGATGATAATGATGTTTAATTGAGTTAGATATCTGCTATCTTGTATACGAGTGAAAGTCTCATCTATTAATGACAAAGAATAGTGATTTCATTTGATCAAAGCATTAAACTTTCTGTAATCAACGCAGAAATGCAAGCTATCATCTTTCTTTTTGATGAATAGTATGAGCAAAGCGTATGAAGCTGAACTAAAAGATATAAAGTCTTTATTCAAATGCTTGATCAGATAATTCTTCATGTTTTGAAGCTTGTAGTCAGACATATGATAAAAATAACTTCAAGAAGATGTTTTTTTGTCGATCAACTTTATTTTATGATCATAGAGATGATGAGAAGATAGTTGATCAATCATCGCTCAATTAAACACGTCTAAATAATCATGATATTTCAAAGAAAGCTTAGCTTTGACTTCTTTCAAGATCTTTTCATGTGAAAGCTCTTGTAGATTTACGTCTTCTGATTTATTTCTAGCTGTTTTTAGAAGTCGATCGATTTTCATGATGATGATCATGAAAGTAATTACATTCAATTATTTGACTAGTGATTTATATGTTGCAGTCTCTATCATTGTTATGTTCATTGAATCAAAAGATGAAGTGAAGTTAACTGAATTAAATGATTTCATGATTTTATTGAATGAAGATGACTTTTCGCTGAGTCAAGTGATGACAGAAGAGATAAATCTCTTTAATATTTAAGTAGAAGTCAAGCTTTTCTGTTTCGTGATTGTTTTATTGCTTGAGAGTAGAACAATTGATTTTTGACTAGAAATGAAATTTGAAAATTGAAGAGAATCAATTCACATATCAATTACTAGATTGATTTTGTTCATTCATGTTTTTTCAAGAATCATTTAATGTTAATTTAATCAAGTGATTAACATAAAAGTTGTGTTAATCGTATAATTTTAAACAGTCAGATTTGAATAAATTGCATGAGTAATGAGCTTTTTTGCATAATGATCATCGAATTCTCTTATTGATTTAAGCTTGATTAAAGATAAAGATTTGATTTGCAAATAATCATAAACATTCTGTGCAATTAATTCATTAATGAATGAATAGTCAGCTGCTTCAATGTCAATCAATGACTTTAATGAGTAACTAATTTCATTGCTAAATAGTACACATTCAATAATCAAAGATTTCGAAGCAAAGAAATTATCTGAGCTGCTCATTGTTGAAGAAATTAACACATCTTTCATCACGTCTTTAATAAAAGTCACTAGTTTTTTGTCTCATTCTTTAATTTCTTTGTAAATAATTTTTTCTCTTCTTTTGACATGATGATCTCATTGAGACAAGAAATGAATGCATGAGATGTTGAAGTACTAGTTTTCAGCTGAAAGTAGTTCTTTGAAAGATGACTCAATACTTTGCAGTTGAAGCAGATGATTAACATTCTTGATCATTCAGATTTGAGAGTGAAAAAAGTAGCGAGTTAAACATAACTAGTAGTTGAGACTGATGTTGACAAAGAAACAAAACGTTTTTTCGAAGCTGTTATCAATTTAACTGTTCATTGCTCATCACGTAACTGATAATTAACTCATTGTTTGTTATTCACATTTTGAAGAAAGATCTTAAGCTTATCAAGTGAGCTAAACTCTATGAGACAAACTGACAACGCATTCTGAAAATGATTGTTGATTTTATTTTGAATGTCGTTCATCAAAATGATATCATCATAGTTCAAAAAGCTGAATATTCTAGTGAATTCTGAATAGAAAGAGCTGAAAGACTTGTTGAGCTGTTTCAGTGCAACATATTTGCAACAACACTTTTGAATCAGATTTTGATCTTCATAAATTTTCTTCAGATGTTTCAGTAGCTTTGATAGTGACTGATAAAATGAGAAAGCATCAACATGATGCTTTGCATAAATTTGCTGATCAGCATCATCTTTTAGTCTGAAAATCACATAAACAATACAAATCTTTTCAATAGAATAATGATTCACGTTGACATCAAGCTTGTCAGCTATTTTGATGTTTCATGTCTTTCAAATAAAATCATTTGTTTTGATGAAAATGAGTGAATTTGAAAGCTTAATGAACTTGTGATGATTGTTTTCATTATCAGATAAAGTAGAAGATTTTCATTAAAAGTGAGTTTCTTTCTGATTGATTCATTACTCAGCTGACTGAGTATCTTGATGAGACATAAATCAATCAGCTTGACGTTGTTTCACTCTGAAGTTCAATCACTCATCTTGTAACTGATTAATCTTTTTCTTTAGCTCATCATTCTTATCAAAAGTGACTTTTAATTGTTTCGCTTTCTTTTTATGATCATCTTGTACAAGAAGTCAATATTCATTGAGTTGTAAAATCAAGTCTTGCTGACTTTGAAGCTTGTTCAACATATTGATGACTTTGTCAAATTAATTGCTGACTCAATGAAATAATTATTCTTCAATGTTTATGTTTCATAAAATAGCAGCTTTCTCAACTTCAACTGAAGCATTAATGAGTAGAAGTGAAACTCTTTTATTGACAATGTTTCTAAGCAGATGAGTTGTTCAAGACTCAACTGACTCAACGTTGCAAGTCATGATGAGAGAAAATAGAAGTTGTTGAAATAAAAGTAAATGAGAAGTTGATGTTTTTTGAATTGATATTTTTTGATGAGTGAAAATTCAAAGAATTTCTTGTGAATTTTAAGTAATAATTGAGTGCTTTATTCAAAGAATTTCTTGCAAATAGAATGATGAAAAGAGATGTAGAATCAAAGAATTTCTTGCAATTTAAAATGATGATGCAAATTTGAAGAATCTCTTGCAAATTTTTCTTACTAAATAAATTGTTTCATATCATTTATTCATCAATAGCAGAGTAAATGATAAGCATTTATCTAATGTTAGAAGTTTATTTAAAGCGAGTCAGATAGAGATGTCATTTAACTAGAAGATAAATGCTAAGAAAGAAAGATAGTTACAGAAAAGAAGCTGATTACATATGTATGTTTCTCAGTCAACGCTAGACTCAATAAAGACTAGTCAAGATGACAAAGCAAGAATAAATCTGACAAGATTAAAAGACTAAGTCTGACAAGATTAAAATTATGACAAGTTTAACATTGTCATCAGTCAAAGCATGATCAGCAGAATGCTTAAACAAGCTAAATACAGCAGAAAGATTGCTTAAAAAGTTGTTACTGAGTATGATGAAAAGCTTTGCAGCGAATGAGAATGATGATTTATAAGTTGAACTTCTGATCAGCTAGTTTTTCTTGATGAAAGCGTTGCTTGTGAGCAAACAAATAAATTCAACTTTCTTCTTTACTTTCTAATTATGTTAATGCTTGCTTGTTAACTGATTAAAAGTATGATTGAGTCTTGATTAACTTATCTTTGCACATCATTTAAAGATTAAAACGATTGAAGAGATGAAGCATTTTATCAGCATTTTTCATTGATGAATACATTGCATGAAAGATGCATCATGACTTCATAACAAAAGAAATCTTTTTGAATTTCATGTAATCACAGATGCTTTCTATATGCAATTCTGAAGAAATAAAATCACATTCAATGATGATCATGAATAATGTTAGAATTCATCAATCAGTAAAGTTCAATGAGTTATGTGAAAGCTTTGAGATGCATCTTGTCAAATTATTATTCTACTCATTTGATTATAATTTCATAAAAAGCTCATTTTTTCATTTGATTGACATAATTCATATATTCAAATGATATTTAAATATAAATAAACTCATTGTAGTCAAGCTCATCATGTTGCTTCTTCACTATTTCTGAATAATCATTTAAAGTATTTTTTTTCTTTTTCATTTTCTTCAAACTCTTTTCTTCAATTGATATTTGTAAGATTGAAATCTTGACTTGAGACTTTAAAACAGATTTTTGATCTTAAGCATTATATAAATGACTTCATGTTTGCATTGTCAAAGTATAAGCTTGCTGAGCTGATGTAAAAGATTTAAAGTGTGCTGTTGATGTATCTTTAATCATTGATTCAAATGATAATTTGTCATTTGAATTAATTTTTTTAAAGTAAACTAATTGCATCAAGTCAAGTACTTGACTCGTCAAGATTTGATTTAAGTCAGAATTCTTGACTTAAGTATTTAAGTTGAGTCAGAAGATTTAACTCAAGTATTTAAGTCAAGTCAGAAGATTGAAATCGAGTATCAACTTGAAATTTTCAACTCGACTTATTAAGACATGAAGCAAAGTACTACTAATATTTATCTGAATATTTGATAATGCAACAGAATAATGCAATTAATGAGAGAAAATTCATGCTTATTCATTTACTACTGCTAATCTAAGATCACTATTATTTCATCATTCTTCTTCTTCTTCTTGTACTTCTTCTCATACTCATTCTCATTCTCAATCATATCTGCATCATCATTTTTCTTGCTAAATTTCATTTTCTTGTCATCATCATTAATCTCAATGATATCATCAAATTCATTATTTGATGAATCTAGTGAATTAACTATCTTTCGATCAATCGCATTTTTTTTATTTGAAAATGCGCTCATGAATTTATTGAATTCTTGTATGACATCTGAATCATTCATCATCTTTAATTTATTCAATTCTTCACGATGTAAAATGCGTTGCTGAATTAATTCAATAGTAAATGTTATGATTCTAGCTACGCATCTTTGTTGATAGCTATGTTGATGACTATTCTGAGAGCTATCATCGATTGCTCATCGCTAAAGCATAGACTTGTTTCAAAGTCAACTTTATTCAAAGTTAGCTTATGTTCTTCTGAATCATATAAATAGTCAACTCTTCTCTTCTAGATACTTTTCTTTCTTAGCATTTATATACTCATTATCTTACACTCATATGACTCACTTTATGTTGATCTCTAATATTATATAAATGCTTCTTCGTTACAGACGAAGTGAAATAATCTGCATCAACTTGCTTTGCTCAATTCACATAACTATTGACTTTGATCTAGTTGACTTGCGATCATGCAGACATTCATTCTTCTTTCTCATGAGATAATTCAGCAAGAATAAACAAAAGATTTGAACTTATGCGCTGATCAGCAAGTATAAACAAATGATTGAAATCATTCAACTAGATCAAAGATCAGCGAATTAATCATTCATTCAGATTTGCAAGAGATTCTTCGAATTTGTTGAACAATCAAAGAGATCAATCTAGAATTGCGTGAAGTCTTTATCTTAAAAAGCAAATCTCAGTGAGTCTGCTTCAACAACACTATCAATGCAATGATCTACTCACTCTCATCACTTTACTCATCAGTGAATTAATTCTTCTACTCATTTACATGCAAGTAGTGAGTCTGCTACAATGACAAGTCAATAATTGATCTTTGCAATGAGTAAGTCGACTAGTGAGTCTGCTTCAATGACACAATCATCTTTAATAACAAGCAAATTTATGAGCTTGTTTCTATATTGAAATCTCACAGTGAGTCTGCTTCAATGACACTTCTTCGTCAATGCAATGATTTATCTACTCACATCATTCTACTCATCAGTGAATCAAACTACTATGTTCACGTGCAACTAGTGAGTCTGCTTCAATGATATTTATTCTCAATGCAATGATCTATCTTCTCATCATTCTACTCATCAGTGAATCTGATCATACATTCATGTGTAACTAGTGAGTCTGCTACAATGACATCTTTCGTCAATGCAATGATTTATCTACTCACATCACTTTATCTATCAGTGAATTGATTTATTGACTCGTTCATGTGCAACTAGTGAGTCTGCTTCAATGATACTTCTATCTTGCATAGTGAGTCTGTTACAATAGACATTTCGATTCTACACAAAACTAAGAAAATACATTCATGCAAACATGAATCATTGAAGAAGAAGAGTAATGTTACGATTCTAACTACGCATCTTCATTAATAGTTATGTTGATGACTATTCTGAGAGCTATCGTTGATTACTCGTCGCTAGAACATAGACTTGTTTCAAAGTCAATTCTATTCAGAGTTAGCTTATGTTCTTCTGAGTCATATAGATAGTTGACTCTTCTTTTTTAAATACTTTTCTTTCTTAGCATTTATATACTCATTATCTTACACTTATATGACTTACTCTATGCTGATCTTTAACAGTAAATATCATGTATCTTAACATGTTTTTCTCAAGTTCATCTTGTTGTGCAATAGTTTAATGCATACATTAATCTTGTCTTTCACATCAAACACAGTATATACATCAACAGTAAAAGTAGTATTAAACGTTGTTTTCATGACTATTGCTTTAAGCTTCGCTCGCTTTGCAATCTTCTTCTTTCTTATCTTCTTCATTAAATTTGTCTCAAAGCATTAAGCTATTATACAATCAGCTTTTAAAACACATATGCATTACTCAAATGCATTATCATGCAGACTCTTTCTCACTCAATCATCTGTGATTGTATTTTGCATATTGCTTTTCATGTTTATTTACTTCTCTTTCAAGACTTTCTGATATATGTTGATGATTTTCAGCTTTGTCAATTTCTTATGAAAAATGACTCGATTTGCATTCTGCTTAATATAAAGAGTTTTTTGATTTTCATTTCATTCAATGACTCAATTTCTACTTGCAATAAATTGTAACTTAATAAATAGATTGAACATTCTGCAATCTTGATTAGTCTCAATGATAATGCATAACAATCTTCTTATCTGATAATGATGTTGAACAACGTTAGAGTTAAAATAGATGTGAAACATAAATAAAGTTAAAGTTAGAATAAACATGAAGCATAAATAAAGTTAGTATTAGAATAAATGTGAAATGTAAATAAATTAAAGTTAAAACTAAATTTTGAAATTCATTTATCATCTTAGAGCTGCGATCATCACAATCATCATCTCAATGATGCAATCAACATATTCATCATAATAGTGATATAATCAATACATTCATCATAAAAGTGATACTATTAATACAGTTTGTTCAATCATCATCTTTTATTAACATTGTACTTCACTTTGCTTTCACTCTACTCAATTATTACTATCTTTTACTCAATTATCATAATTTTCTACTCAATTATTGCAACTTTTCAAATTGTGATCAAATAATCTACATCATATTCATGACATGTTGCAAACAGATAAATAATGCATTTAAATAATGCATTTCTATCTTTTATTCTTGATCGTACTCACTTTGAGTATACACTTAATTCTCTTCGACAACGATTCGCTTGACACGTCGATTCATACTCATCTTCTCGCTCGATTTGTACTCAGCTCGAACGTTGACTAGACGCGCTTGAGCGCAGTACTTTCTCTGACAGCAATTGTCGAGTTGACTGAGACGACTTCAACGATTCAGAAATCATGAAAAAAGACGCAGATTTGACTCTGCAAACGAGTGAGAAGATATTGATGACTTTGACTGCTTGATCGCTCAGCATTCATCATCTTTTCTTGCTCGAATTGATTTCAATGCGCTGACTATTTCACATACTTTGAAGAGCATAATTGTAGCTCAATGTTGATTGAATTCAAGCGCAAATCAAAACGAGAACTTGATGGAAAAAAAAAATCATCAATCTTTGTGCACTTTCTCGTCACAGTATCATTGAGCAATCACGCGATTAAGAGAGACATGATTCATGACATAATTGATGCGCTTGACGATATGATTTCAACGTCGTTACACTTTATTTCATTCAACTTTATTCAAGTGCACTGTCATCATCATGTACAGTCAAATGTTCAAGTTTTTGAAGTTTCATTGCAAGAACGCTAAAAGATTGTCGATTTCAAGCTTCATCAATAAACATAGATATAAAGCATCAAGCATTAAGCTAAAACATTAGTTTTTCGCTTGATACTTTATATCTATGCTGATTGACAGAAAATTTACTGTTCTTTCACACGTTCTTTCTTCATCAATAAACAAAGCAGTCAGATGTTTTCTTTCTCGTTCATTAACTTCAATCATGAATCATTGTGTCAAATCAATCATTGACAAGTGCATTGATCAATCATTGAGACAAGATAAATACGAGATCAGACACAGATAGACAAATGTCATTGACATCATTGATGTCAATGCTGTTTCTTTCAAATTATCTGCTTTCTTAACAGATGATGTTGTCTTAGCAGACGATGTCTTCATTGAGAATCAATCATCTTCGTTCTCTTCATCAGTTTCATCGACATCAGTTTCAGACTTTGTCTTCATGACTGAGTCATCTTCAATCAATATTGTATATATCTAAGTCTATCACGATCAATCTGATTGAATTGATTATCAGATTCTTGCTCAATACACGCTCATCATTTGATCTTCTTCTTCTTCTTGAGTCTATTTATCAGCGATTGACATCAACTCAATTTCAATCTCATCTTTGCTTCAATTATCATCTGCAGATATTTGAACATCAATCTCTTCATTCATTCTCGATGAAGAGATCATTGATTGCTCTTTCGCTCATCTTTCAACTTTGTTCTTGCACGTCTCATGTGATTTCATCGCTTTCTTTTCATCTCAATCTTGCACTTCTTCAGTATCGCTCTTCATGATCACTTTGCGCATGCTCACATCTTCATCTAATGACTCATCTTCTCTATTCTCTTTCTTGATGAGTAATAGTTTCATCTTCAAGAGTAATAGTCTCACATTCAATCATCATTCAACATCATCATCAGTTTAAAATGCTTCAGTCATCAACGATCATTCAACGTTCTTCATATTGAGTTTTTTCTTCATCGATGAGAAGCATGATTTCTTCGCTTGATTCTTCTTCATCGATAACTCTCAGACTTCAAGCGTTGCATCGATGATCTTGAATGATCAATGCTTCATAATTGCAAACGAAGCAGATGAAGATAGAGAGAAGTGACTCAAGCGAGTCGATCGTTGCTTGCATCACGCATGAGCATTGAATTACTTCTGTGATCGATTCATTATTTCAAATGTTAAACATGATTGATTGACATCTTCAGATTTCGAAAATCGTTTAAATTCTATCTCGTTGCAGTATTCTCTTGCGAAAATGATTGCATTCTGACATTGACAGTTGCTCTTCTTCTTCAGAAACTCGATCTTAGCTTCGTTACATAATTCAAAATTGCTGCAACGCGATAATCAATATGATGATTTTACATTCATTCAGTGAAAGACTTTACTGATCAAAGACGATGATCTTTCATCGAGTTTCAGTCTTTGAAGTTCAAAGAAACGCTTTCTTGCATTCTGCAAGTCTGCAGAGTCTTGAATTACATGAACATGAGATGTTGACAGTTTTCTCGCTCATGTCATCACTTTGACAGTTCATAAAGATGACTTTCAGCTGATGTATTGATCTTTTTATTTGCAATGTATCACGCAGAATCAGTGAATGCTCTTCAATGATTATGCAATTCACAAATTGAAACAGCTATGAATTGAGCACGACGTCATGTCAGAGAAAAGCAACTACAACTGTTATCTGATTCTGTCACACATGTCACTAAATCATGATGAGAATACTCATTTTCAATCTGTCACTCAAGCTGCCTGAATTAATGAGATTGTACTTCTCATCTTGAGAGTCAACTATTTTCTTGACATTCTACAGCATCATTCTCGTTCATTTATCGATGTCATGATGAAGATCACAATCAAGAAGAAAATTCATTTGCAAGACAGCAGCGCTTTCATTGATCTGTGATACATCATTTCAAATCATTTCTTGCATGCTTTCTGAACTGAAATTCTTCGACGCTGCAATTGAAGATGAGAAGATCAGATTTCAGTGCAAATTAAGTTTCATGACTCATTTTTAATTATCATCGCGCATGATCTGAAACTGCAGATCAAACGTGATACAGCATTCAAGACATGAATCGACTTTGTACAGCATCTGCAGCGATATTTTCACTGACATCTTGATAACTTTTCTTCTCAGAATTGCTGACTTGACTTCGAAAATGAAAATACATTTCTGACAATTCATCATGATTTCGTCATCATCTTATTACGAAAGATCATCTGTCTTCACGACTGAAGTCATCAGTTTCATTGTTTCACTCATGTTTCAATGCTTATCATCACACAGATCTTTCTCTGAGCATTGACACATGATGTCAGTACTGCGTTGATGAAACTGAGAGAATCAAATGACTTACATCACTGCAAGCAGATGATCTTTCATAAGATGTATCGTCTTCACAAAGATCTGTGAACTACTTCAATGAAGAAACTTCAACTCTTTGAAAACATTCAACTTGAAGCGTTAGAATACTCACAGACTCTGTTAAATCAATGATATGTGATCAGCAAGCAATTCAATTCGCGAAAATGAGAATGATTGATCAAGATTCTTCAGCAGATCAAGAATTGCATCAGTGTTGCACTTTTCACTTTCATGAACATTAGCTTCAACGTACTACAAGAATATTGCATTCAATGAGATCTGTTTCAGACTTTGAATCTCAATCACATTGATCTCATTGTTGTTAAATCAACGCTCTCAATTGAATTGATTTTCAACAGTTTCAAAGACGAAACATTTGATATTGAGTCATCATCGCTCATTTGAACTTTTAGATGATCAAGATCGATCGCGATCAACTCAAGTGCACAGACTGTCAAGTTGAGTCAACGAAAGAAAAATAACAGAAAGATTTACATTTCTTCTGTTGCAAATTATGAGAACTCAGTCGCGACTGCATTGAGTCATAGATTGTATTGAGTTCTTTTCACAAAGAAAGTTAATCTCTTCATTGTCAAAGAGCTGAATTGATGATTGTTCTATGTGAAGATTTTCATGTCATGCTCACGTCAAGATTTGAACAAGCTTCAATCAGCATCTGAGAAGTTACAGCTGATCAACAAGATCATGATCAGCGCACTTATTCAGACTCTTCGTTTGAGTCTTGATGTTAATGATTCATTCATTCAATCAACAATGTGACGAAAGTTCTGAAAATTGAAAGAAAGACGAAGAAAAAATTGATCTTTGAGCTGTAATTTTCAATTCGATTGATCAATGATGTTAAATCTCAATTTTCAAACTTCTCTTGATTAATATTATCTGATCTGATTTTCTTGTGACTTGATTGAATGAGACTGTTCATCGAGATTCACTTCTCAAGTCTTGCAATGTCTTTCTCTTGCATGTTGCAATTCATTTCAGATCTCGTTCATCAAAGTCATCAACATACAAGCTCATCTGACTCATGAGAATCAGCTTGCAGAACTGTTTCGAAAATTTTCGTAAAAACGACATGATCATCTCACTCAATCGAAAGAATATAAACAAGTCATCACAAAAGCTTTCATCATCGACGTCAATCTTGTGATTCAGACTTACATTCAAGATATATTCAGTCTATTGATCTCATGAATGACAACAAATGATGATCTTTCTGAATTCAAAATCAATCATCAAGCTCATCTCACTCAATTTCTTGCATTGCTCAATGCAAAGAAAATCTTCAATCTGAAGAGTTTAAGCTATGACATGATCACTCAACTTCTGAAAGATCAATCATGAATCGCGATCTTCAGATCATTAACAAGAAAAGATAAAAAACAGTTTTGATTCAATGATACAAAGATGAATCTATGATCAAAAAAACTACGCGCTCTTTTTATTGATGATGATTATATCATGATTTCATCTGTTTCTACTGACGAGAATAATTCAGTCTCGTTTGTTACAACGTTGAAGCTTTGCAAATGATACAATGCTTTGTTTCAACAGCTTAATCAACGTCTGCGATTAATGATTGATCGCGAACTGAACATAACATTTATCAATCACTATTCACTGTGAATCAAGAGTCTAGTGAATCTTGCTGCAAGCAAATTATGAATTATTTCTCACTACAGTCACGAGCAGCTTGTCGTGATGCAAACATCATTTCACTTTCATGATGCAGTTAATCACATCAAGATTCAGAATGAATCTTGTGTGCAATGAATCAATTGATTTTTATCTCAACTGAAAGAAGAACTTTAAATTAACTTACATTAAGTTGAGTTCAAGATTGACATGAGCAATCTATTCAATTGAAAAATGACAAAGCTCTTTGATGATACATCAAATTTCTGAAAGAATGTTGCAACTCAATCTTTTGTCAAGATTGAAAAGACACTTAAATGAGAATCTCTTCAGATTGCAATGATCACTCTCGTCTCAGATCACAGACTTTCTTAAAATTTGAAACAATTCAATGCAAATTTTAATCTGTCACTTGTCATTGAATTCAAAGAACAGCTTATTGAACATCTAGAAGTCATGAAGATCACGTCATTGAAGTCTGTCAATGCTTCATCAAACATGAAGAATTAGATTTTTTTGCTTCAAATTTCAATGTTTGTTTTTTGATCAAGTAGTTAAAGTGAACATTTTAGATTGCATGCAAAACGAGTTGCAAAGCTCTCTACATAAATAGTGATGCTGAAAATAAATTCACATCGCAAATATTTTCTGAAGTGATATCTTTCTTTCTTCTTTCACTTAGCTCTCTGAATGACATTCTATACATTATGACATCGATGACATTCTGCATCTAACAGTCTCAAGTTGATCGAGATCAATTTGAGACTTTACACTAAGAGTTCAATTTTAATGACTATTAGTTGATCATGATTAACTAAAAGCTGCACACTGAAGATTTAATTAATCAAGCAATCATCTATGTTCAAATCTTGTCAAATACAACGAAGAAATTAACTAATGACGTCTCAGTATACGTTGATTTTGTGTCAAAAGATTGATTCAATCATTATCATATGCAAAGCATCTTGATTTGATCACAAATGACATTTGTCTTGCTCATATGTTATAATAGTCAGTTAATCAAGAAGTAGAAAATGAAGTTGTATAAATATAAAAAGAGTGACATGAATATCATGCACAGCAAATTTAAGACAAATAAATTCTAAGTCGTGAAATTCAAAGTTGTTGATACAATCTCGAAGAGTTTCTGACTCAGAAACGATGAAAAATCATCATTTCATCGTTCTCTTTAAACTTCAACAAGTTATATTGATTGACAACAACAATGATTCAATTCATTTCAGTTTGAGTCACATTTCACATTTCTTAATAAAGTTTACATCATCAGTCTCATATATATCAGGTCGAAAAAGTTGAACTAGTCTCACAGCAAATCATGCATGCATTCAGATCTAAGTTGATCATGACTGACTTGAAGATCATCATCATTTACTTCTTTTTGCAACATCAAATTCACTCACTTTTCATTTTTCAATTTCTTTCAATCTTCACAACTTCTTTTTTGCATGATCTTTGCATCTTCATTCTGATCATGAGCTGTTGCTTCAAGTTATGAAAGCTGAGATTAGCTAAAACATCTGTAAATGCTTCATCTTGCTACTACTACGCTGCTTGAGTCTGAAATTCAAGTGAGTAAGAATGATGATGATCAATTGAATAAAATGAGTTCAAAGTATCAAACTGATCTCGATTAACTTAGATTCTATCTGAATGAATTAACTTTGATCTGATTATCTTAGCTTGATTTCAAGATTAAACAAATCACTCTTTCAAAAAAGCATTAAGCTAATCTCGATCAACTTAGATCAGATTTCAACGAGATAGCATAAACATGATTTTTTCAAGCTTGACATTATTAAAAAGTTAAACAACTCATTCTTCAAAAAGAGCATCAAGTTGACTTGAGTCAATTTAGATTCTATTTATTCTCACAATGATTGATGAAAATGAATATGCAAACGATGATTACAATGATTCTGATGATGATGTTGACTCGATGAATAACTTCGAAGACAGTGAAAACTCGACAGATGAGCACGAGAATGATTTGAAGAATTTAGAAGATGAAAAAGATGCTATCATAAATAGTCTCTTATTTGATCAATCAAAAGATAATGAATTAGTCAAGACAGATCTTTCTTCAAGAAAGAAGAGTGACAATGCAGTCAAGTTCAACTCAGCAGCACTAATCTCAGAAAGCAGCTCAAACTCTTCAATTGAAAAGTTCAAAAAGATAAGTTGAGCACAGTTTCTCAACTCTTGAAAGAATCGAAAGAATTTAAAGAACTCAAGAGTGTCAAGAGACTCAAGTCACTTAAGTCACTTAAACTATCAAAGTTCTCACAGAAGTGTAAATTCTACACATCAGTCGAGATGAAGAATTACATTTGAAAAGTCATAAAAAAATCACTTGCAGATGTCAGAATCATATGAGACAACTTAGAGATTCTTGAACTCAATCTCACTGATTATTTGAGATTAGAGACAATCATTGATCTGCGAAATTTCTTAAAGATTAACTCAAAGATCACAAAAATAATGAGAAGATTCACTCAGAGTCGAGAGCAGCAATTCGACTTGACGAAAGACATGAAAAATGTTCTGCAATCAATTTTATGAAACTTCATCATGAATAAAGTCTCATTAATTCTTCGCGAACTGAACAGAAGTTTATCGCTCTCAATGTCATGATATTCAAACTCAGAAAAGCGATTGATTATATCTTGACTTGTGATCATGTTTCAGCTTATTCAGACAGTATCGAAAGCATTTTCAGATCTCGATAACATGATGATTACTAAACACTTGAGAAACATCAGCAAAGAAGATTGACACAGAGCATACTATATTATACGATGTTTCTGAAAATGTTGCAATGAGTCAAGAAGAATGAAAGCAATTGAAAGCATTTCAAAACTTCAGAATAAATCAGCACGTTCATCACTTTATCTGATAAATATCAATCTTCATGACGTTGCAAGAGCTAAAGTCTTTGAGTTGATCATGATCAACATAGATTTATTCAATCAAGAAGAGTCACAGATATCAATGAATGACGTTGAATTTCTGAATGAACTCTTGAATTTCAAAGTTTTGTCAAAGAACAAAAAGATAAAGTGCATTGCAGTCATCAATGACATCTTTGAGAAGTCTTTTTGCAAAGTACTCAGTGATCTGCGAAAAATTGATGCAAACAACGTGCAATCTTCAATGAGCGAAAGTGTTCAAACGAAACTGATTGCAGCAATGACAAAAAGAGTGAAGATAAAATAATCATCTTTCTTCAAAATGATGATGACATTCAAGAATTGCAATGTTGAGCAACAAGAATGTTTCGTCAAAGAATTCATAAACACGAAGAAGAAGAAGACACAACTTATAGTATTCAAGCTGCAATGAGAACACATTACACAATTTTTCGCTCTTCAACAACGCATGAATTGCATATCAACAAAGACATCACTCTATGATGTCACATGTTTAAAACTAAATCTCAACTTTAATCGCTCAATATGCTCTCAATTTCTCAAGAAAGAATCATTTGAAGATGAAGTAAACAATGAAAGTGCAAAATTAAATCAGCAGATACTTGTACTCTATCTTTGACAGATCATTGACATGATATGAATCATTATCATGAAATTCAGTGTTTTTAAAGACAATTTAATTGTCGATGACATGAAATTAGAAAAAATGATTACTGTCTTGACATTTGTTGTTTTGATGATCAAGTTAAGAGTCAGAAATGATCTGAGTGATTTTCATAAACTCATTCTCATTGCAATCTTCTTGATCGCAATGAAAGTCTGAAAAGTCGAAATTCAGCAGTACTTCTTGAAGCTCATGATTTAATACTTTATGAACTCTTTCAAAAAGAGCTTCATTGAGAAAAAGATTTATATGCTTGACGTTTCTTGCAATGATCTGAAAAATTTCATTGACTCTCTTGATGCAAACAACTTAATCACAGTGATCACAATTGTTTTAACATCATACAATACTTGACTAGCTAGAACTTTATATGTGAAAGAAGAAACAACTGACTTGACTTTCAGAAAGAGAATTCAAAGGTTAAATAAAGATGAGAATGATGATGATAGTAATGATGATGAGATAAATGAGAAAGAATACATGAATCAGAAGAGTCGATGCGCTGATCTGTTTGATCAAGTGATATGCAACGAGATGCATAAATTGAAGATCATCAGAAGCAAAAGCAGTCGAGTGATTGTGCTTCTTGACATCTTTCATCTGCTTCTTCTTACTGTAACATCAATGATGAACAAGTCGAGCAATCTGATCAAGTTGCTTTTTCTTCTTTGAAGAGAAGAATTCAATCACGTCATCTTCAAGTCTATTATTAATGATTACGTTGAAGTGAACAATTAGTTAGAACATTTGTCTATGTTGATCATGATCAACATACTTGAACTTGTTCACATTCTGAATCTTAGAGTGTTTTGAAAATTTGCTCAATCAGAAGATGATAAGCAGATGAAGTCAAGAGTTGCTCAAATTGTGATTTCTTCGATAATGAGACTGATTCAACTGCGATGAATCATGTCAAACTCAATGAAAGTTGATGACTTAGATCTTTGAATTGACGTCAATATTTTTTCATACAAAGTCACGACTGTCAAATTAATCATGAATGATACTCAGCAAAAGATGTACAACAAGATTTATGATAAACTGATTGAAAAATTGAGAAATAATCAGAACTCATTGAATGAGAAGAATTGTCTAAACATGACTATGAATCATCAATTAATTCATACAACTCTCAACTTGAAACTGAACAAGCTGATCATTTACTTCAATGCAGCGAGTGTGAAGAACATCAATAAATGATATGACAAGAATAATGATTATAAGATCAGCTGATATCATCAAAAGATCAGATTGAACATGTGATCATCATCATATAAAGATCGACTCTTTGTTGATCTTTATATATCAATGCTGTTTTTCAAACTGTTCTGACTTGTCGCTCTCTGTCATCAAATCTGCAAGATGAAGAAGAAAAAGATCTTAATCTTTGTTGAATGATCAATGATGTTGTGAAACACAAGTGTATTTCTGATGAACATCAAATTTTGAGTGATTGACATATGATCTGTTCATATTATCATCAAGCATCAAGAAGCATGTGACATGTTCAACGATAAGAATGAGCTTGTGAACATTCTTCTGACTTTTCTTCAAACAACAATCACATCGATGAATCTACAGAAGAACTGTGCAAACATCATATTCATTAATGTTTTCATTAACATCAATACTGTCTTTCAAGCAATTGAAAGAATTTATTGTATTAATCAGACTCAATCACAGCGTATTTGTATTCTCACTCTTGATGAGTTGTATGATCAGATAATGCAGTTTCATGCTGCATTGAAAATGATAAGTCAAATTTCAAGCATCGAAGATGTACACACAAGCGATGAGATCATTCAGACTCTTCAAGAAGTGCATTTGAATGATGATGATGAATTCATGCTAAATCATGTTTTTAGAAACAGCATCATCATTGATAATGCAATTGATTTATACATGCAAATCTTTGACTTATCATCATCTCGTCATCAAAAGAAATGAGAAAATGTGCAAAATTTTAAGACAAAGAATGATCTGAGCTGACTTTGCTCAAAATCACTCGTCAAAGCATTCAGTGAGTGATTTGAAATGAAGCATATAAACATGATTATCACTAATATCTCTGCAGATCGATTACTGAAAATGCAGCAAACTTCGTTAATTAAAGATGAAAGTAATACATCATTCAATGAATTCATTTCACTGACATATTTCTCTGTGCATGCTGCAGATGAAAGTTTCAAAGTTGATCATGATCAACTTGAAATCGCGATTTCAGCTAGATTTAACTCTTGAACGATTTCATTTACTGTCGAGAATAAACATGATACATCAATCTTCATAAAGCATTATGTGACAATCTTTGACTGACGTTCTCTGCAAAAGCTGTTCATGAAACTGCTGTTGATACTGAGCTACAGAAGAAGCAAATTTCTCAAATGATCTCATCATTCAATCTCAATGATCAAGATACAATCATGTTTCTTGAGAATTCTGTGATCAAGCTTGACTGATGTTTTTTGCAGAAGTTGTTCATGAAATTGCTGTTGATACTAAGTTATCAAAGAAGCAATTCTTCTCAATGATTTCATCTTTCAATGTGAAGAATTCAGATACATCAGACAGTCATTTATTGAAAATTCAATGACAATCTTTGACTGATGTTCTCTGCAGAAACTTTTCGTGAGAATTGCTCAGAGTTGAACGTTCACTATAAGAAGAATAATCTCGATTTTTCTATTCTTCAACAATGTAAATTCTTCAAGTCTGATGAATGAAATTGATGTTCTCATGACAGTTTTTAGCAGCTGATTCGAATACAGCAGATTCAGATCATGCAAGCTTGAACAGTTTTAAGCATCAATCTACAAAGCATAAAAGAAACAACAAATTCAATGATTTAGTAATTATCAAGAGAGTGATGAAATTTCAAGCATGATACTTTTGAAGTTGCACAGTAAATAGTTGAAATGAAACAAATATTACAAGATTAATTCTCACAACATGATATTATGTAATAATCGTAACACTCTGCAAGATGATCGCGATCATCTTGTAAATTATTCTACATTAATACTTGTTATGAGCGTGCTTAATCTTGCTCAAAAGACACGTATCTTTTGAGCAAGACTAAGACTCTAAATTAATGTAGAAATAGTGCTTTTCTTTCTTCTGTACATATAATCTTCGCTCTTTAACTTTGAATTCTCTTTTATTTGTATACAGCAATGAACAGCTTTATCGACAGTGTAACTGAAGAGTCTATCAATTTGAGTAATCTTTCGTCAATGCGCTCATCAAAGAATATGATGAAGAAGCATCTACTAAATAATAGATGTTTTCTCAATGCACTCATTGAAAGACATGATGAGAAAGCATCAATTAAATAATAGAGAGTTCAAAGAATCTCGTTCTATGTTATTTAGCTGATAGAATCATGATGCAAAATAAGTTGAACATTATAGAAATATGAGCTTGACATCGATCATGATCAGAATCAATGTCAAGTTATGAACATTGATAACTCAAATTTTAAAAAATCTTTAAACTCATCGCGCTTCATGCAATTCACTTTCAAGCAACGTTACAACTTCAATTCAATCTTTGATTCAATTCGTTCACAATGTTAATGTCAAGTAGCACAGCTGTTGTGCTCTCATAAAACTCAGATTGCAGTTTGAAGAATCTGTTAATGATGATGAAGAGCATCAAAGAGTTTTTGCAGCAGATCAAGAATGAAATACAAGCTCTGTTCAATTAGAGTTTGCAACATCTTGATAGAATCAAAGAAATGTTAACGTTGAAAGAGAATATGCAAAAGATATTGCTGAACTATACATGAACAATATGACAGTATGTGATTCAAAAGAAGACATGATGTGAAGAGTATGAAAGTTTGAAGATCTTCAAGAAGAAGATGCATTACGATGATGTTCTAAAAAAGATGTTTACAGCGCATAACATTTTACACAAGAGACAGATGAACATTCTTGAGCTGACTTTCATCTCATCTGAGCTTTCAACTGACTTTAAATTGAACAGCAACACTCATCTTGAATCATTCTTCAATAATGAGATTGTCTGTCTGATCAGTTGCTGTTCAACACTCTGATACTCTTCAGATTCAGTGACAATCTGCTTTGCACTTTCACTTTCTTCAGTAAGTTTTAATTTAACAAGAACATCATTCTTGATTCGCTTGAAAAACAAGTCATCATGCATGTCACACTCAGTTCTTCATGACTAAGTTCGTAAGTAGTGAAGAATTCTCAGCATCAAAATTGAAATCAGCATAGCAAAGTGACATGTCTGTTGATCTTGAACGTTCATGCTCTTGTAAGAATGTTAAAGAATGATTGAAAGATGAAAAAGAGTAGAAAAACTCAAACATCAGACTCAAATGAGTTCAAGTCTTCTGCTTTCAAAAAAGCACAATGATCATCAGTGAAGTTTTCGTTCAGAAAATTTGTGAAGAACAGTTCTGAGAATGATGAAGAAGAGAATCACTTTGATGATGTTGCTACTGACAGACTTACAACATCAAGAAACAAAAAACAATTGAGAATTGATAAAGTGTCAGATCGACAAAGTAAAGTGATAGTGAATTTTCAAACATCTTTGCAGCTTCATCGAGAATCTGTGAAAGACAGCTTGCGAAGATCAAAAGAGATGCAAGAAAAGATCAATGACAGTGAATATCAAGACGATGAAGAGAACAAAGAAGTAGAAGAAAATAAACGAAACAGAAAAACTTTGAACAAGAATAATGCAATGAATCACTTGAACAAGATAATTAACAAAGCTTTGCATTCTTTGAGCGAAGTTCATCTGAATAAAAGTACGCTCAAGTTTCAGACTTTGTTAACAGCTTGAAAAAGAGTTTGATCTAGAACTGAAAGATCAAGTAATGAACAGTCGAGAATTCACTGTTCAACATGTACTTGCTCATCATCATTTATTCTTAATGAGTAATTGAATTCTACATAGAATTCATTTATTTGTTAATGCTCATGTTTTATTGAGCGAGCGCACATCTCAGAATGAGAAGTAGAATTCATTTATTTTCACAATAGAATTTAATTAGATTCATCTTTGAATTTTCAAAAGATTTTGAACTTAAATTGTAGAGTTGCTTCAAAATTATAATTTGCTCTCTTTGCATTTGTGAGATTCGTGATGATTGTAAAGTCGCAGCTGAGAAAAAAGATAATGTTCATTGCATTCATTGATGAATCGATTTTGCAGCTGTCATTCTCTCTCTGCTTGAATTGATTAATGCGCACTGATTATCATACATACTTTGAAAGACATAATCATAGTTCTGAATTAGTTGAATTTAATGCTTCAAGAATAATGAAAAAAGATGCAGATTTATCTCAGCAATCAAGATTAAAGATATTTACTGCATGAAGTGATCGATTTCTCATACACTTTCATCTGTCATCATCTTCTCTCGTTTGAATCAATTCATGCACACTGACTATTTTCATAGTTGCAGCATGCTCTCATTAGCACTAAGTTGACATAAAAGTTTAAAAAAATAAAATGAAATAGATTGTTTTCTTTTGACAGAAATCTGAAAAGAGAAGACAATTTTAATGATCATCACAGAACTTGAACTTGCATCTTGAAATTTTTGACTTCACACTCTATCATTGAGCTAAATGATCTGATGTAGAAATTTGAACTTATTTTAACATATGAACTACGCTGAATATTTCATCTTACAGAAACATATGCGCTCTGATTACTCTTCATACTTTGAAAGACATCATTGTAGTTCTGAATCAGCTGAATTCAATGCTTCAATAATCATTGAAAAATATCAAGATTAAACTTAGTAATCAAAGTTGAGAATATCTGAAGCTTTGACTGATCAACTATCTCATCTGTCACTCTTTTTTCACTCAATTCAATTAATGTGCACTCACTATTGTATATATCTTGAGAAGCATAATCATTGCTCTGAATGAGCGAAATTTCATGCTTCAAGAATCATTGAAAACTAGACAGAGATGATTCTAACTCTTGAAGAAAGAGATTTTGATCTTTGAATCTTGCTTGTTGCAAACTTTGCGTTGCATCATATTGAAGTCTGAATTTGTGCAAATTTAACAAGCTCATTGATTCAAATTCTCAATGATTGCATTGAAAGATATGACTGAAAACGTGCTCAAGAACTTTATGTTCAAACAAAGTTGACAAGAACAACTGATTGCTAGCGTAGTTTTCATTTCATCATTGAATCTTTGAACTCTTTGATGTTTTCATCTCAATCTCACTTTCACATCTACTCAACAGCAATCTTTTCAAGCTTGAACTCAATCTCTATTTGATGAATATTTTAAATGCGTCGTGAAGAGTCTCTCAATCATGAGAAGCAGATTGCAACATTTATTGCATCATCTAACATGTTGAAGTTTTATGTCTACTCAATTGCAGATTCTTTGAGCTTGAATCTTGTTCTTCTTTGATGAACATCTTGAACACAGTCATGTAGATGTTTCGTCAATCTTTCATATCTACACAACAGCAGTTTCTTCACGCTTAAACTTCGTCTTCATTTGATGAATACTTTGAACGCAGTCATGTTTAGATTCAATCATGTTGAAGTTTCGTTAATCTTCTTAGAGTTACTCGCTTGCAGTCTCTTCAAGTTTGAACTCAATTTTCATTTGATGAATATTTTGAATGCAACTATGTTGAAGTTTCTTTAACAATGCAGTCACTTCATTTATTGATGAAGATTATCGATTTTGTCAGATTTCATTCAGTAAATCACAAGAGAATCTTAGAACAGAAAGTTATATCAAGCATTTTCATTCATTGATACTTGAATACATGAAAAAAGAGATACTGAGTAACTATTACATTGAATGATCATTATGTTGAATGACTATGATGAGTGACTCTTATGCTGAATGACTATTACGCTGAGTGATTAAGATGATTAACATGCTGCATAGATTTACGTTGAGTGTTCTCGTTCATCGATACTTGAATACTTGAAAAGAGAAGACAATTCTATTCAATGCATACTTCATTGATGCACGATCATTCACAGACTTAAGTCAACTGTTTTCAGAGAAAGTTATTGAGTTAGATGACATTTTAGACTTCTTGTTTGCTGATACTTGAATACTTGAAAAGAGAAGATAATTCTATTCAGCGCATACTGCATTGACACACAACTATTTGCAAACTTAAGTCAAACTCAATGCTCATAGTTTTAGACTTCAACAAATCTATCTACAATTCAAAGCATTGTTAAAACGCTGATTTTCTTTTCAAATTTCTTTCATCTATTCATTTAATATTTGCTAAAAAGATGTCTTGAGATGAAACTTGTACATGAATTGAGCGTTCTAGCGAAAATTACGACTGCATGATACTTTATTATGTTAAGTGACTATTTCGCTGAGTGACTATTACGCTGAGTGATTATTACGTTGAATGACTATTACGTTGAATGATTATGACGAGTGATTCTTATGCTGAATGACTATTACGCTGAGTGATTAAGATGATTAACATACTGCATAGATTTACGTCAAACATTCTTGATCGTTAATACTTGAATACTTGAAAAGAAAAGACAATTCTATTCAATGCATACTTCATTGATGCACGATCATCTGCGAGTTCAAGTCAATTATTTTCAAAAAAAAATCATCAAAGCTAGATGACATGATCTGAGTTGTATGAAGAGTGTTTGATTGAAAGTCATGAAGAATGTTTGATCAAGAATCATGAAGAGTGTTTGATTGAGAGTCATGAAGAATGTTTGATCGAGAGTCATGAAGAGTGTTTGATCGAAAGTCATGAAGAGAGTTCAATCGAAAGTCATGAAGAATGTTTGATCGAGAGTCATAAAGAGTGTTTGATTGAAAGTTATGAAGAAAGCTCAGTTGAGAGTCATGAAGAATGTTTGATCAAGAATCATGAAGAATGTTTGATCAAGAGTCATGAAGAGAACTCGATCAAAAGTTATGAAGAGTGCTTGAACTATGCTGAATGATTATTATGCTGAGTGATTATTTGATGCACTCAAAACATAGATGAGAAAACTCTTAAAATTTATCTGTTTTCATTTATGTTCAGCTTTATCAAAGATTTTCAGCTCTATCAGCAATGCTCAGCTTTATTAACAATGTAGCTGAGAATTCTCTATCAAATTAATCGACATCTTTTCTTCATGCACTCGCTGAGAAAGATTCTGATGTACATTCTCTTGATTGATATCATTATTGACATATTTAAGTCTTTTCAACTCTTCTTTGTCAAGTCTCTTCTCTTCAAAGCTCAATTTTTCTTCTTCATTTACTACGTCTTTATCACTCAGAATTGATTGCACTTTGATCTTGAGCTGTACATCTTCTTGACTTCTCAATTCTTCTTTGTCAAGTTTTTCTTCTTTGAAGTTCAATTTTTCTTCTTCGTTTACTACATCTTTATTGCTCAGAGTTGATTATGCTTTGATCTTGAGCTGTACATTCTCAAACGATGAAAACAACTTCGAAGTCATGATTGTACTTCTGAATCATGAAGATTGCAAGTAGCTCTTACTGATTATGTGTATTGCTATCTGAGAGTGCTTGCAGCGAAAGATGTCAAAAATGCATCTACTAAATGTTAGAGAGTTTCTCACTGCGCTCATGAGAGAAGACATCGAAAATGCATTTATCAAATAATAGAGAGTTTCTCAATGCACTCGCTGAGAAAGACATCAAAGATGCATTTACTAAATCATAGAGATTTTCTCATTAGAAACATGAGCTTGACATCGATCATGATCAGAATCAATGTTCAGTTTCAAAGATGACTGATTCAAATCTTAAAAAAATCTTTAAATTCATTGCACTTCATGCAATTCACTTTCAAGCTACGTTGCGACTTTGATTTAATCTTTGATTCAATTCGCTCACAACGTCAATGTCAAGCAACACAGTTGTTGCATTTTTACAAAATTTCAATTGCAGTTTAAAGACTCTGTTGACATTGTCAAAAAGCATTAAAGAACTTCAACAGCAAATTGAGAATGAAATGCATGCTCTGTTAAATCAGAGCTTGCAACGTTTTGATAGAATCAAAGAAAGACTGAAAGCAAAAAAGAATGAGTGAAAGTTGACGCTGAAATATACGTGAATAACATGACAATATGTGATTCAAGAGAAAATATGACGTAATGAGTATGAAAGTCTGAAGATTTTCAAGAAGATGATGCATTACGACGATGCTCTGAAGAAGATGCTTAAAGCACAGAACATTTTACAAAAGTGATAAATGAATGTTCTTGTCTTGACTTTCGTTTCATTTAAGCTTTTGACTGATTCTAAATTGAACAGCAACAATTATCTTGAATCATTCTTCAATAATGAGACTGTCTGTCTGATCAGTTGCTGTTTGACATTCTGAAGTTTCTCAGATTCAGTGATTATCTGCTTCGCACTTTCACTTTTCTCAGTAAGCTTCAATTTGACAAAAACATCGTTCTTGATGTGCTAGAAAAACAAGTCATCATGCGTGTTACATTTAATTCTTCTCGATCAAGCTCTCAATTGATGAAGAATTCTCAGCATCAAAATTGAAATCAGCATAGCAAAACAACATGTCTGTTGATCTTGAATGTTCAAACTCTTTTCAGAATGTTGAAGAATGATCGAAAGATGAGAGAAATGAAACAGAATGAAAAATCTCAAATGTTCAGCTCAAACGAGTCTGAGTATTCTTTCAAAAAAGCATGATGATCATGAGTGAAGTTTTTGTTGAAGAAATTTGTGACAGACAGTTGTTTCAAGAATGATGATGAAGAGAAGAATTTTGATGATGTCACTATCACAAGATCTGCAACGTCACAGAAAAAATAACAATTGAGAATTAGTAAGATGTCAGATTAACAAAGCAGAATTATTTTTGATTTTCAAATGACTTAACAGCTTCATTGAGAATCAATGCAAAATAGCTTGCGAAGATCAAAAGAGACATGAAGAGAGATTGATGACAACGAGAATCACGATGATGAAAACAATGATGAAGAAGAAGATGAAGAAAACAGAGAAATTTTGAACAAGAATGATGCAATTAACGTCTTGAATGAGAACTCTGACAAAGCTCTTCATTCTTTGAGCGAAGTTCATTTGAATAAAAATATGCTCAAGTTACAGACTTTGTCAACAGCTCAAAGAAAAATTTGATCTATGTTTAAAGAAGTTGATAATGAACAGTTGAAAGCTCATTGTTCAACATGTACTTGCTCATCATCATCTACATTGCAAAGCTCATGTCTTTAGTAAAATAAACAAGAGTTTTGATTTCAAGTCAAGTTCATCTGACTGCATTAAAGAAGCTTGATCATCTTTCTACTTGATAATTTTCATCTTTTGAATGATTTCTTTAATTTGATTCTTTCAATCTTGATGATTGCAAACTTTGCAACGCATCGTGTTGTTGTCAGAACTCAATTTCACTTTCAATTGATTGCATTCAATGATACTGTGTTCTCAATCTTTTTAATGATTAAAATGACTAAAATCTACAATACATGAAAAAAACATCATGAGCAGACAAGATGATTTTGCACTCGTCATTGAATTATTTTCTCTCAGTTCAAACAATCATTTAAGCTCGATCATTTCACTCTTTCATCAAGAATCATTTCTTTCATTCATTAACAGAAGAAAGAAAGACATTGATTATGCATGTTGATGATTTTCATGATGTGCACGTTGTCAATGAAGATATTTTTCACGTCGCAATAAATTCATAAAGTCTTTATCATGATCAATCTTGTGATTTCATCAATGCATTGCTTCAACGACATTGTGTTGAAATCAACGATTGAATCATAGATTCAAAGAATGAACTCATTTTGTCACATGCAGATGCAGTATCACAAGAAAGATTGATTTATTGCTTGCATTGTCTTTCTCATGTTGTTGATCATAAGAATCAGATCTTTTGAGATCGACAAGTCTTGAATGATGACAAAGATGATGATGCAATGAATCTGATTTACTCAATTGATGATGTTAACAACAGAGTTCAGATAGTCAATTGTTAAAACACGACTCAAGTTGAGATAGAAACTACGACAGAATAGAACGTAGTTCGTAGCATGATGAATTCTGAGCTAGTAAAGATCATGATCACGTGCTAATGATTCATTATATGAGATCATTGAAATCATGAAGCGACTCTCATGATTCAGAGTCTGAGTCGACGAGATCACTTCGCGACTCAGACGATTGCATGAATCTTCTATGTCTATATAACGATGATCGTTTTCTTAGATAGAAGCTTCGTGCTCAACTCATGTAAGTAGTCAATACATATTATTGTCTCAGCTATCTTCAGATCTCAAGTCTAGTAATAGTGATTACTGTTTGATCTCTGTATATATCTTGTGTTGTTAAAGAAACAATCATTACACTTTGAGCATCACTCTTTCACAAGATATCAGAGATGTTCATTTCTTTCAATCATGTCTAGTCAGTCAGAACAAGTCACGCTCAGTCAAGAAGCGAGCATCTTCAGCGCAGATAAGATCAAGATTTCAACATTGAACTTGTATCACGATGATCAAGATAAACTCGAAGCATATCTAGTGCAGATAGAGCTATACATCAAACGACACTCATTTCAGTTCAAGTTCATTAAGAACAAAGTACTCTTTGCATTCATCTATCTAAGAGATAATGCATTCACATGATTTCATCACTATCTAACGAATTATCTGCAGAAGAAATCAGAGAAATGAGAAGAAGAAATCAACATGATATTTCGTGATCTTCAGATGTTCAAGAAACGTCTAAGAAGAGTATTTGAAGACATTGATAAGAAGCGTACAGCAGAACGTCAGCTGTACAATTTGCGACAGAAAATCTTCGCAGCGACTTATTCAATCAGCTTTCAGCATATTGCAATGAATACAAAATGAGATGATGCAGCTCTCATCAGTCAGTTCTATCAGAGACTGCAAAAGAAAGTCAAGAATGAAATTGTTAGAATCAATAGACTCGTCGACTTGCAGAAGATGATATTCAGAGTGATGATCATTGATAACAGACAGTACAAGAGACGTCTGAAAAAAGATAAAGAATCGACTATGTCAGTAGTATTGAGTCGAAAGTTCAAGAAGAAACGACGACAGTCATACTATGATTCTCAATCTATGAAGCTAGATGCAATTTGAAAGATATCAATGAACGCTCGCGATAAAACAGTTCAACAGAGCAAGACATGTTACATATGTGAAAAGCTGAATCATTACTCTAAGAATTGTACTCAGAACAAGTACAAGAACAAGTCAAAGTCTTATGACAAGCAAGACAGATCTTTCGCAGCGACGAAAGAAGATCAGAGAGACAAGCATCAAGCGTTGTCGTGAACAGCATGTTACAAGAACAACTGTCATACTCATCTGAGTGATAAGAAAGATTCTGAATGATATTTGAAATCTTCGCGAAAGAATCGTTTCTACGCAGCAACTCATCGTCAATCAGAAGCATACGATGAAGATAGTGATGAAAGTTCGTTCACTATGATCGCGAAATCGAAGATTCTCGACAGCGAAGCATATGACTCGAATAGGTCGAACGACATCAAAGAAGCTATTCATCAAGCAGTCGAGAAAGAAAATCGACTTAGCGAAACTTTACGAGCATTCACTATTGCAGCAGAAGATGCTCTCGATCAAGAAGAAGATCGTCTTGAAGTAAAAGAAGATCTCAAGAAGCTTACAAGTTAAGCAAGCTTTATAAGCATGTACAACGAATTGTACACTCTCTTTAAGCAGAAAGAGAAAGATTTTTCACAGCGAATGCAACAGATCAAGAATGATATACATCAAGCTATCTATGACACTATGCAAGATGAGTCGATCGCATCGCGCAAAGACATTCGATATCGTGACATAGTCATGAAAAAGTCACTCACGAAAGTCAAGTTCATCAAACAAGAAGAATATGTACTTTCTGATGAAGATCACATATTCAGAAAACTTAGACAGATGACAGAAGTCATCAGAGAGAGGTTTGATCTGTGTGATTCGAAGAAATATTCACTTAAGAAGATCAATTCGAATCAATTTCAGTACATAAAACAAGTACTGAAAGAAAAAGCTTCTAGTTCAAAAAACTAGAAGACTCTTCAATCGACAGATCATCAAAGAAGTCTAGTCGAAGATCGAAAATCGAAAGCATATTTGTCTTCATCAGTGACTCGTCGCAGTTACGAGTATGAATCAAGATTAATGATCATGCAGCACGACTATTCATAAACAGCGACTGCACGAGAAATTACATATTCTCAGAATTTGCTGAAAAAGTGCAAATATCTACGCAGAAAAAGAAAGAATCTTACAATCTGCGAAACTTCGATGAAACACTCATGAAGTACAATAATGAACTAATAGATCAAGAAACTCGACTCATTCATTTGAGACTCGAACGACATTGAGAGAAGTTACGTTTAGATGTTACGAAGCAGTCAGACAGTGATATAGTTCTAGACATATCATGACTTCGTACGATCAATTCAATGATTGATTAAGTCAACGAAACAATCGCATTTCTAAGTACGAAAACAACGCGATTACATTTGATATTGAAGTCATCACAAGATGTGAAGATATTTGTCATGATGAGCAAAGAAATGCGCGAAGAGTTCAGAGAAATCAACGACACACAGATGTTATGAAGCAGAGAGATTCAGAGTAATCACTCGAAGAATCTCGCTATCGCTATTATTTCTAAAGAATATCAGAAATATAAGATTCTGTTTGAGAAAGAAAGTGATCAGAAGACACTATTCAAACATCAATCGTGAAATCACGAGATTAAGCTCGTTGATGACAAGAAACTCACGAAACAGTTCATTTATTCATTGTTGACAGAAAAGCTCGATGCTTTGTGACAATATCTGAAAGTGAACATGCGAAGAGAATTCATTAGAGAATCACAGTCGTCAGCAGAATATTCAATTCTGTTTGTTTCGAAATCGAATAAAAGTCTAAGACTATGTGTCGACTATAGAGCACTAAATAACATCACGATTAAAAACAGCTATTCGTTATCGCTCATAGCAGAACTGCAGAATAGATTGCAGAGTGCACAGTGATTTATGAAATTTGATATACTCGAAGCATTCAATCGAATACGAATCAAAGAAGAAGATGAGTGAAAGACAGTCTTTCGCACTCGATTAGAACATTATGAGTATTTGATCATGTCTTTCAACTTAATCAATGTCTCAGTCACGTTTCAGATCTTTGTGAATAACGTATTACGACGTTATCTGAATCAATTCGTCATAGTATATCTGAACGATATATTAGTATATTCAAAGACGAAGAAAGAACATGTGCAACATGTTAAAAAGATTCTACAGACTTTGAAGAAAGTCGATCTGCGCATCAAGTCAGAAAAAAGTGAATTTCATGTACAGAGTGTACAGTTTTTGAGATTCATAGTCACGTCTCAGAATCTAAGAATGAATTCAAAGAAGATAGAAGCTGTTACGACTTGATCGACGTCAAAGTCAAAGATCGAAGTTCAATTCTTTTTAGAATTCGCAAACTTCTATAGACGCTTTATAGAGAAATACTTCAGAATCGTCTCGTCACTTACGAATCTTACGAGAAAAGACATATCGTTCGTGTGAACTGAGAAAGCAGAAGAAGCTTTCAAGAAGCTGAAGAAATTGTTCATCTTTCAGTCAGTACTGATCATGTTTGAATCAGAAAAACTTATTATGCTCGAGATGAATGTGTCAGACGAAGCTATTGAAGCATGTATCAGTCAATCAGACGACAAGAAACGTCTGCATCTCATTGCATTTCACAGTAGAAAGCTTACAGACGCTGAATTGAACTATGAGATACACGACAAGAAGCTGCTAGCTATTGTCGACTCATTCAAACAATGAAGAGTGTATCTAGAAGAATCTAGACATCAGATTCAAGTATATACAGATCATAAGAATCTGTTATACTTCATGATCACGAAAGTTCTAAATCGAAGACAGATTAGATGATCGAAAGAGTTGTCATCGTACAACTTTCAAATTCAATATCGAAAGAAATCTGAAAACTCAAAGATCGACGTCTTGAGCAGAAGAGCAGATCATATGACAGATAGATCACAGATAAATCAAACTATCTTGCAAAAGAATTCAGACGATTCGATTGTCTATAATAGACAAAACGCAGTCACTTTACGAATCAACAACAGAGATCTCGAGAAACGAGTAAAGCTAGAGCTAGCGAAGAACTCAGTCGCGCAAGATATTATAAAGAATATCGAGAACAACGCAAACTTTGAGATTATCAATGAAATACTAACATTTCAGAATCTGATCTATGTTTCAACAAGATGCAGATAAGAGATGATAAATGATCATCACAAGTTGATGATACACGAACATCAAGATTCGAATAAAATCATTGAGAGAATATCTAGAATCTACTATTTCTCAAAGATGAGAAAACAGGTAGAAGATATTATCAGAAAGTGCAATGTGTGTGTTCATATGAAACACAATCAACATAAATTCTATGAACTTTTGAAAAGTCTCAGCACATCAGATCGTGCGTGAAAAAGCATAGCTTTGAACTTTATAGTCAAGCTATCTAAGTCAAAGAAAAGAGTCATCAAAACAACGTATGACTTTATCTTGATTATAATAGACAGATTAATCAAGTACAAATACTTCTTGTCATACAAGAAAGTGACATTCACAGAAGATTTAACTTACACATTTCTGAGAACGATCGTAGCAAATCATGAACTATCAGACGAGATAATTTTGAATAGAGACAAGCTCTTCACATCGAAATTCTGAAAATTCTTGATAAATCAGTTAGAAATTCATCATAAGCTGTCAACAGCTTATCATTCGCAAACAAATGAACAAACGAAAAGAATGAATCAGACATTGAAACAGTATCTCAGATGCTATATTAACTATAGACAGAATGATTGAGTACAGCTACTATCAGTAGCACAGTTGACTTTCAATAGCACAACAACAGAAGTAATCAGCATGTCATCATTCTTTGCGAACTACGAGTTCGAGTCAGAAATTCTTAAAGAATCGCGTAAGTTTATACAATTAACTCAGAAAGCTACGCTACAGATAGAACAATTGCAGCTGCTGCAAAAAGAATTACAGAAGAACATACAGTTTCTCAGCAAGCGCATGACTCTGTATGCTAATAAGAAAAGAGATAGAAAATCTACTCTTAAAGAGAAAAACAAAGTATATCTTCTAAGACGAAACATCAAAACGAAAAGATCAAGTAACAAACTGAATCACACAAAGCTAGAATCTTATAAAATTCTAAAGATCAAAGAATCAATTAACTACAAATTGAATCTGTCAGCATTTATGAGAATACATTCAATATTTCATATCTGTCTTTTGAAGTCTGCAAACTCGAATACATCAATTCAAACAGAATCTTCAGAAATTGATTCAGAGAGTCAGAACGTCAAATACGAAGTAGAGAACATACTAGATCAACAGAACATCATAGATCAGTCTCATTGATTGATCAAGTGAAAAGATTACGATCATATCGAGAACACTTGAAAATCAGAGAAAAATCTCAAGAACTGTCAGAAGCTTCTTCAACAATTTCAGCAAAGAAATTCAACAATCAGTCAAAATCAGAAGAGATTTCGAGCTGTTCGAAATCGACGTTAAGAAGAAGATCATTGATAGACGACTCAGTTATTTGACGACGTTCATTCTTCTTGAGTTCTTCAATATTCTTGAACTTTCGTTGCATCATATTCTTTCAGCAAGACTCAATTAATTCTTGTTGCTTCTGCAGATGAGCTGCTTTAGTCAGAGTCTCACTCAGCTCAGCATGAAGATGAGCTCGTTTCTTACGAACTCGCTCTCATTTCGTCTCTGAGACAATCAGATCGCATTTGCGATCTAGATGCACACACTCGACACAACGATCGAAGTCAGTGTCAACACGACACTTCACGAAATGATTGAAACAGTGATTGCAGAGACGCATAACTGAACTATCGTTAAAACGAAGTTTCTTCGAAAGACAACGACGCTTTGTGACAGAACTCGACAATTTGAATACTTGATTCAAATACATAAAAACGATGATTTCTGAGAACAGAAATCTTGAAGAAGATCTAGTGTTAAAACACGACTCAAGTTGAGATAGAAACTACGACAGAATAGAGCGTAGTTCATAGAATGATGAATTCTGAGCTAGTAAAGATCATGATCACGTGCTAATGATTCATTATATGAGATCATTGAAATCATGAAGTGATTCTCATGATTCAGAATCTGAATCGACGAGATCATCTTGCAACTCAGACAATCGCACGAATCTTCTATGTCTATATAATGATGATCATTTTCTTAGATAGAAGCTTCATGCTCAACTCATGTAAATAGTCAATACATATTATTGTCTCAACTATCTTCAGATCTCAAGTCTAGTAATAGTGATTACTGTTTGATCTCTGTATATATCTTGTGTTGTTAAAGAAACAATCATTACATCAATCTTTTGCAACGTTTTTTGAAAAGATATCACATGATCATGAATCTTCACATCGTTCATGATTTGAGATTGCAGATAAATGAGTCATGTCTTCATGCTTTGCATGATGAAGATGATGATGAAGCTCTTGACAAGAATATTGATCATGATGAACTTTGCTCTTGAGACAATGATATGAAAGTTTCGATTCTCAAGAAGAAGAGAACAAAGTCGATGATGAAATTCAATCTTGAGATGTTAATCTTGATAAATGTTTCAATAATCTTGTTGAGTTAATCAATGTTTTAAAACTAAAAAAAAGATTGAGTTCTTTTGAATCTTGAAAGAATTATCTCGAGATGATAGTTATTTTCTCTTGATGATCTGCTGAGATCTCGATTCAAGCATTTAATGAGTTGAAAAATGCAAGATTTTGTCAGAGCATCTTATACTTTTTTTTTCTAGAAAAAGAATGTTGCTATTGTTGATTTTTCGCGAATACTTTTTCTTCTAGTGAAAGAATGATGCTATTGTCAATTTTTCGCGAATACTCTTTCTTTTGAAGAAAGAATGTTGCTATTGTTGATGTTCAGCGAATACTTTTCTTTTTGATGAAAGAATGTTGCTATTATCAATGTTATGTTCAATGAATATCTTCTTTTCTGATAAAAGAATGTTGCTATTGTCAATGTTCAATGAATACTTTTTTTTCTAGTGAAATGATGTTGCTATTGTCAATTTTCAGCGAATACTTTTTTTCTAGTGAAATGATGTTTTCATTGTTAATTTTCAGCGAATACTTTTCTTTCAAGTGAATGAATCAACAAGCATCATGATTCTAGTTTGTGCAATGTTACTGTTTGAGACTAATGTTAAAAGAAGTTTCAGTTAGAATTTTGATTAAGAATCAAAGTTAAAACAAATGTTAAAACTCAAGATGTTTGCATTAAAATGAAATTCAGATGTTATTGATGATTCAGAAGTATCAAATCTCTTTTCATGAATTCTTTTCTTTTTTTCTTTTCTGTGCAACGTATTGTATGATAATACTACAATTTAAAATTCAGTTGCAAATTCTTGCTGTATTTAGATCATGACAATGAGAAGTGATCAGACTGCTGCAACAAGACTATTTCTTATTTTCAATCATCAGATGAGCACATGATGCTCTCAATTTCTCTCAATGATGATTGTCTTGATACGTTGATTCATCATATGTTTCTCAATTAATTCATTATATAGATTGAATTTCTACTAGAAGTTCTATCTTTTATTCTTAATCATTATCTGAACAGATGATGCTTTCATCAATTTCGATGATGATCATCTTGATACATCGATTCATCATCTGCTTTTCGATCAATTCATCATCTGTCTTGAATTTTTACTAGACGTGCTTGAGCTTGATACTTTCTATGACAACAATTGTAGAGTCGACTTAAACGACTTCAACGCTTCAAAAATAATTCGAAAATATGAAGATTTGACTCAACAACTGCAATGAAGAATATTGATGATTTTGATTGCTCGATCGCTCAGCTGTCATCATCTTTTTTCACTTGAATCAATTTCTGCGCGCTGACTATTTCACATACTTTGAGAGACATAATTGTAACTCTGATTGAGTTGAATTCAATGCTTTCAAAATAATCGAAAAATCTGCAGATTTGATCTAGTAATCGAGATTGAAAAGACTCACTGCGCTGAATGATCATTCTTCTAGTAGTAGTTCTTTTCTTGCTTGAATCAACATATGCGCGCTGACTATCTCACATACTTTGAAAGACATGATTGTAGTTCTGAATTAGCTGAATTCAATGTCATCAAAATAATTGATTTATATCAAGATTTGATCAAGTAAATGAGATTGAAGATGTTGATGTCTCGAGATTTACCTGTTTTCATCTATGCTCAGTTCTAGAAGCAGTGATCAGTTCTATCAAAGACTTTCAGCTCTAGAAGCAGTGATTAGCTTTAACAGCAGTGTTCAGCTTTATTGATGAGACGAATGAGTGAATTTGCTATCTGCTATCAAATTATTCGCTTGAATCAATCTCGATGCGCTGACTATCTCACATACTTTGAAGAGCATAATTGTAGTTCTGAATTAGCTGAATTCAATGCTTTCAAAATAATTGAAAAACATTGAGGTTTGATCTAGTAAATGAGATTGAAAAGATTCACTGCGCTGAGTGATCGCTCATCTAGTAGTAATTCTTCTCTCGCTTGAATCAACATATGCGCATTGACTACTAGATATACTTTGAAAGACATAATTGTAGCTCTGATTGAGCTGAATTCAATGCTTCAGAAATAATCGAAAAATATTCAGATTTGATCTAGTAATCGAGATTGAGAAGATTCACTGCGCTGATTGATCGCTCATCTAGTAGTAACATTTTTCTCGCTTGAATCAATTTCTGCGCGTTGATTATCTTACATACTTTGAAAGACATAATTGTAGCTCTGAATCAGATGAATTCAATGCTTTGAAAATAATCGAAAAATATCAAGATTTGATTTAGCAGTCGAGATTGAAGATATTTCGATGCGCTGAGCAATCAAATTTCTCGCATAGCAGCAATTCTTCGATCACTACTGAACTTCATGCATTCATTATTTGACAAAACTTTCTAAGACATACTTGTAGCTCTGAATCAGCTAAATTCAGATCTTTAAAAATAATTGAATAATATTAATGTTTGACATAACAATCAATATTGAAAGTTTTGCAAATGTTAAAGTTCAACGTTCAACATAGCAACGCTCATTGCACAATTGACGTAGAATCACTACAGTTCAACAAACAACACTTTAAAAGAATAATTTTATATGACAAAGTTTTAATTCAAGCAATTACGATTTAAATAATATTAAACTCATTAAGTTTACTGCTTGCATTGTAAATCAAAATGTCAAAGATCAAATATACATGTTCAGTTTTGATGTTCTGTGTAAACTCTTAGTTCAGCGCTACTTTAGTAAATTTGCTTCATCTTTCTTTCAACTTCATGTCTTGTTCAACGTTAGAACATCATTGACAAGCTACATACAACACACTCAACAACGTTGCTACAATATTCATA
>JAABUT010000768.1_pt1 | contig 44351 bp, 40 predicted proteins | sample 5559281 | NCBI WGS metagenome assembly JAABUT01 (sample SAMN10711880, study PRJNA513359) | rock metagenome | isolation source: Antarctica rocks | place: Antarctica: Victoria Land, Ricker Hills nord | collected 2016-01-04
TCCCGCAGACTTCACTCCGGGATCGACTACCGAACCCCCAACGAAGCCCACAACCAGTTTCATCGCGACAGCTCAGCCGCCTAACAATGACAGATCCACTATCCGAATTCCGCGTGGCAGATCAACCTCCGCGACCGCACCTGCCGACACCCCGGGTGCCTCATGCCCGCAACGAACTGCGACATCGACCACACCCTCCCGTACGCCACCCACAACCCCACCCGGGGTGGGCTGACCGTGCCCTCCAACCTCGCCTGCCTCTGCCGGTATCACCACAACCTGAAAACCCGCGGGTACTGGACCGTGCAACAACACGACTACGGCGAAGTGGTCTTCACCACCCCCACCGGACACACCCACACCACCACCCCACCCACCCCCGACGAATGGAACACCCACCTCGCCGACCGCGACTACCAGGTGTGGCTCAACCAACTCGTCCGCGACCACCAACCCCCACCAGCCGCCGTCGCAGTAGCGACACCCACAACCACAACACCACCCGACGACCCCAACGAACCCCCACCGTTCTAAAGCGGGTCTCCACTGTGTTGGGTGAGCACGGACTAGCCACGGCACGAGATGCGAGGGTGGCCCGCGTACCCTCGCATCTCGTGCTCGTGCTCGCGGTGGACACCTCCACTCCCGCTGTCGTGGCCGCGTTGGTAGCACTCGGCGACGTCGGCCCCGCGCACCTGTTGACCAGCCGGATCACGGTCGACGCCCGAGCTCACGCAGAGGTGCTCACCCCCCAGGTGTTGGCGTGTCTGTCCGAAGCCGGGCGCACCGGAAACGACCTGGACGCGGTGGTCTGCGGCAGCGGGCCAGGTCCCTACACGGGGCTGCGGGTGGGGATGATGACCGCCGCGGCCTGGGCCGACGCCCTGGGGATCGCCGTGCACGGAGTGTGCAGCCTGGACGCCATCGCAGCAGCCGCCCCGGGTGACGGGTCGCTGCTGGTGGTGACCGACGCCCGTCGCCGGGAGGTGTATTGGGCGCGCTACGCCGCCGGGGTGCGGACCCACGGTCCGGGTGTGAGCAAGCCAGCTGCAGTGGATCGGGCCCAGGCAGCCAGGGTGGCCGGCTCGGTGGAGCACGCCGGATTGTTCGGGCTGCCCACCGTCGGACCGCACCATCCCGATCCCGCCGCGCTGGTGGACCTGGCCGCGCCCGCGCTCCGGTCCGGCGCCGCCCCGCCGCCGCTGGTGCCGCGTTACCTACGCCGCCCGGATGCGGTGGCGCTCGGGCCGGCCGGAACCACGTCTTGACCATCGTGGCGATGGCGGCGGCCGACGCCGAGGGGTGCGCGCGGCTGGAGCGGGAGTTGTTCGCCGGGGACGGTCCGTGGAGCGCCGACGCCTTCCGCGCCGAGCTGAATGCCCGTCACAACTACTACGTCGTGGCCCGGGAGGAGGGCGTCGGTCTGATCGGGTACGCGGGGTTGGCCATGCTGGGCCGGGTGAGCGACCCGGAGAACGAGGTGCACACCCTTGCCGTCGATGCCGCGCACCAACGGGCGGGCACCGGCCGTGCCCTGCTCGGGGAGTTGCTGCGCGCCGCTGACGCCCGCGGTGGACCCACCTTCCTCGAGGTGCGCACCGACAATGTTGCGGCCATCGCCCTGTACACCGCCGCCGGTTTCGAGGTGGTCGGTACCCGGCGCGGCTACTACCTGCCTAGCGGCGCCGACGCGTTCACCATGCGGAGGGGTGCAGCGTCGTGATCGTGCTCGGGGTGGAGACCTCCTGCGACGAGACCGGGGTCGGGGTGGTGCGGCTGCACCCGGACGGGCGAGTGCAGCTGCTCGCCGACGAGGTCGCCTCCAGTGTCGACGAGCACGCCCGGTTCGGCGGGGTGGTCCCGGAGATCGCGTCACGGGCGCACCTGCAGGCGCTGGTGCCGACCCTGCGGCGCGCGCTGGCCGCAGCCGGCGTGGCCCGCCCCGACGCCGTCGCCGTGACCGCCGGTCCGGGCCTGGCCGGGACGCTCATGGTGGGTCTGGCCGCTGCGAAGGCTTACGCGGCGGCATGGGACGTACCCTGTTACGCGGTCAACCACCTCGCCAGCCACGTCGCGGTGGATACCTTGGAGCACGGACCCTTGCCGCCCTGCCTGGCGCTGCTGGTCTCCGGTGGCCACTCCAGCCTGCTGCAGGTCAGTGAGCTGGCCCAGCCGGTCACCGCGCTGGGGTCCACCGTCGACGACGCGGCAGGGGAGGCCTTCGACAAGGTCGCGCGGCTGCTCGGGCTGGGATTTCCGGGCGGTCCGGCATTGGACCTGCGTGCTCGCGACGGCGACCCGGCAGCGGTTGCGTTCCCCAGGGGTATGACCGGGGCTCGCGACGCCCGTCACGACTTCTCCTTCTCCGGACTGAAGACCGCGGTCGCCCGGCATGTGGAGGCGCTGAACCGGGCCGGGTCGGACGTGCCGATCGCCGACATCGCGGCGAGTTTCCAAGAGGCAGTGGCTGACGTGCTCACCCGTAAAGCGGTGCGTGCTGCGCAGGACACCGGCATCGACACGCTGGTGATCGGTGGGGGGGTGGCGGCCAACTCGCGGTTGCGGGCGTTGGCCCAGCAGCGGTGCACCGCCGCAGGCGTCGTGCTGCGCGTGCCACGCCCCGGGCTGTGTACCGACAACGGGGCGATGGTCGCGGCGCTCGGAGCGCACCTGGTGGCGGCTGGGGCACCGCCGTCGCAGGCGGACGTCGGCGCAGACCCTGGACTGTCGGTCACGACCACCCTGCGCTGACGTCCGCCTGGCGCGACGAGTACGACCCTGCCTGTTGAGCACCTGGCACTCGCACGTATAGAGTGCCAACTGACACCGAGTCAGCTCCGGCTCCCGCGACGACGGGGCAGGCGTAGGAGTCACCACATTCGTGATCCCCAGTGCCGGGGACCGCCCCGGCACGCAACGACCCCGGAAAGCTGAGGTCTCATCGTGGCGAGCGTCAACATCAAGCCGCTCGAGGACAAGATCCTCGTTCAGGCCAACGAGGCGGAGACGACGACCGCCTCCGGTCTCGTCATCCCCGACACGGCGAAGGAGAAGCCGCAGGAGGGCACCGTCGTCGCCGTTGGACCAGGTCGGTTCAACGAGAAGGGCGACCGCGTCCCCCTTGACGTGTCCGAGGGGGACACCGTCATCTACAGCAAGTACGGCGGCACCGAGATCAAGTACTCCGGCGAGGAGTACCTGATCCTGTCGGCGCGTGACGTGCTGGCCGTCGTCTCCAAGTAGTTCTGCCACTTCACTCGGGCTGCGCTTCGAGCCCGGCTCGTACCCGCCCCGGCGGTCCGACTCCCGGACCCCGGGGCGGTGTCCGTAGCACTTGTCGACCCAGCACTTGTCGACCCAGCACCACACGCCTGTCGAACCCTCCTACCAGGAGTCATCACTGATGCCCAAGCAGATCGAGTTCAACGAGCACGCCCGCCGCGCCATGGAGCGTGGCGTCGACAAGCTCGCCGACACCGTCAAGGTCACCCTCGGCCCGCGTGGCCGCCACGTCGTACTCGCCAAGAGCTTCGGGGGCCCCGTCGTCACCAACGACGGTGTCACCATCGCCCGCGAGATCGAGCTGGACGACCCCTTCGAAAACCTCGGTGCCCAGCTCGCCAAGAGCGTGGCCACCAAGACCAACGACGTCGCCGGCGACGGCACCACCACCGCCACCGTGTTGGCCCAGGCCATGGTGCGGGCCGGGCTGCGCAACGTCGCCGCCGGGGCGAACCCGATGGCCATGGGTCTCGGCATCGCGGCCGCTGCCGAGAAGGTTTGCGAGGTCCTCGCGGCCGCAGCCACCCCGGTGCAGGGCAAGGACGCGATCGCCCAGGTCGCCACCGTGTCCTCCCGCGACGAGATTATCGGCGCGATGGTCGGGGAGGCGATGACCGCCGTCGGTGCCGACGGGGTTGTCACCGTCGAAGAGTCCTCCACACTGGACACCGAGCTGGAGGTCACCGAGGGCGTTCAGTTCGACAAGGGCTACATCTCCCCTTATTTCGTCACCGACACTGAGGCCATGCAGGCCGTGCTGCAGGACGCGTACGTGCTGCTGCACCGCGACAAGATCAGCGCCCTACTCGACCTACTGCCGCTACTGGAGAAGGTCGCCGAATCGGGTAAGGCCGTACTCATCGTCGCCGAGGACGTCGAGGGTGAGGCGCTGTCCACGCTGGTGGTCAACGCCATCCGCAAAACCGTGAAGGCCACCGCCGTCAAGGCGCCGTTCTTCGGCGACCGTCGTAAGGCGTTCCTCGACGACCTCGCCGTGGTCACCGGGGCGACGGTGATCAGCTCCGAGGTCGGCCTGTCGCTGAAGGAAGCCGGACTCGACCTGCTGGGCACCGCCCGCCGGATCGTGGTCACCAAGGACGACACCACCATCGTCGACGGTGCCGGTACCGCCGACGATATCGCCGGGCGGGTGGCCCAGCTGCGCCGCGAGGCCGCCGATACCGACTCCGACTGGGATCGGGAGAAGCTCGAGGAGCGCCTGGCCAAGCTGGCGGGCGGGGTGGCGGTGATCAAGGTCGGTGCGGCGACTGAAACCGCCCTGAAGGAGCGCAAGCACCGGGTGGAGGACGCCGTAGCAGCGGCGAAGGCCGCGGTCGAGGAAGGCATTGTCGCCGGCGGCGGCGCGGCGCTGGTGCAGGCGGCGCGCAGCCTCGTTGATGGGCTTGGCTATACCGGTGACGAGGCGACGGGCGTCGCCGTGGTGCGGACCGCGCTATCGGCGCCGCTGTACTGGATCGCCTCCAACGCGGGCGAGGACGGCTCGGTGGTCGTGAACACCGTGGCCGAGATGGCCCCCGGCGCAGGCTTCAACGCCGCCACTCTCACCTACGGCGACCTGCTCGCCGACGGTGTGGTCGACCCGGTCAAGGTGACCCGCGCAGCCGTCACCAACGCGGCATCCATTGCCCGGATGGTGCTCACCACCGAGAGCGCGATCGTGGAGAAGAAGGAAGCGTCCCCGGACGAGCAGCCCGCCGGTGGCCACGGCCACGGGCACGGCGGTCACTGAGGACTGCGGGGGTCGGTGACCCCGAACAACCGGCGAGGGCGGCATCCCGTTTGGGACGTCGCCCTCGCGGGTTGTACACCGCTGCGGTGCAGTCACCGCAGACTCAGATGACGAGCTCGCGGTGCTCGGTCCGGATCGTGCTCTCCCGCTCGGACTCCGACATGCCGCCCCAGATGCCGTAAGGCTCGTGCACGGCCAGAGCGTGGGTGCGGCACTGCTCCAACACCGGACAGCGCGCGCACATTGCCTTCGCCCTGGCCTCCCGTTCGGCCCGGGCCGGGCCACGTTCCCCGTCAGGATGAAAGAAGAACGACGAGTCCACGCCGCGACACAGACCCTTCAGCTGCCAGTCCCAGATGTCGGCGTTGGGTCCGGGCAATCGTCGTACGTCAGCCATCTCATCTCCTGCCCTGCGGCTACCGCTGCGGTCCAGTCATCGGGCCGACCGGTCGTGGTGGTTGATCCGGCAACCTCACTTTAGGCGGCCAGATGAATCGGGTCAACAGTTGTTCAGTCTCGGATGGGTGAGACAAAACATGTGGGGGATGGTTCACTTTCCTCGGCTGCCAAGATCGCTCTGATCGGTGTCCCATCCGGGCCTGGTGAGGACTGGTGCCCCTAGGCGAGGAGCACTTCGCTGGTGTCCGTTCCCTCGTCCGACCCGGCTGACCTGCCGTTGACGGTGTCGGCTGTGGCCCGTCGGCTGGGGGTCGCTCCCGCGACGTTGCGCACCTGGGACCGGCGGTACGGGCTCGGGCCCTCAGCCCACGCGATGGGACGCCACCGGCGCTACCACCCCACCGACGTCGCGCGCCTGGAGGCGATGCAACAGGCACTCACCCGGGGGGCGACGCCGGCTGAGGCCGCGGACTACGCCCTGCGGACCACCCCGCGAGGCGGCGCGCTGCTGCGCGATCGAGGGCCCCGCGCCGAAGCGCCCGCAGCCGAGGGTGGGGATTGGGTGCGGCCACGGTTAGTGCACGCTGTGCCCCAACGCGAGCACCCCGGAGACGCGGCCGCCGCGGTGACGGCCGGGGGTGCCGTGCTCGGTATGCCCGGTGCCGGCCGAGCGGCCCAGGGTTTGGCCAGGGCCGTGCTGGCGCTGGACTCGACGACCGTGCAGCGGTTGCTCTCCAATAGCGTCAGCCATGCCGGGGTGGAACGCACCTGGGAGGACCTGGTGCGCCCGGTGATGTCGGCGCTAGCGCGGCGCTGGGAACTGACCGGGTCCGGGGTGGAGCTGGAACACCTGCTCAGCGAATGTGTGATCTCGGTGATGTCCCGCGTGATGGTCGATGCGCCCCGAGCGGTCACGGTACGGCCGGTGCTGCTGTGCTCGATCCCGGGTGATCGGCACTCCTTGCCGCTGCGAGTGCTCGCAGCGACGCTCGCGCAGGCGCGGGTGGCCACCAGCCTGCTCGGCGCGGACCTGCCGGCACCTGCGCTGGTGGCGGCGATCAGTCGCACCGCCCCGGCCGCAGTCCTGCTGTGGGCGCAGCGTGGCGAGCATGCGGACCTCGCGCTGTTCGACGCGCTGCCTCGAACGCGTCCGAGGACACGGTGCTTTGCCGGTGGTCCGGGGTGGGCGGGATTGACGTTGCCGACCACCGTGACGTTGCTGCACAGCCTCGGGGAAGCCTGCGATGCCCTGCGCGCGGCCGCCGGGCGCCCCGCCGGCCCGGACCGGTAGCCGGATCACCCCGTCCGGCTCCCCCGAAGAGGGCATCGATCGGGGTAGTAACACGGGTAGTGATTGGACGATCACCCAGCGCAGTGGTGTACTGCCGGGGGAGGAAGGTCCGCGCCACGCGGGCTGACCTGGGATTCTGGCGATGTGCACGTCCCGGCCGCGACCCCGCGTGCTGCCTGGACACGAAATCACCCGACCGGGTCAAGATCGGGTGAGCAGTGTCCGATAGAGGTGGAGGAGCGGGCACCCGACGGCGGCGCAGCGCGATCGTGAGCTGGAGGAGAGATCGTGACCACTGTCATCATCTGCGATGACCGCAGGAACGTGCGGGAGGGTTTGACGAGGGTAATGACGGCAGTGCCCGGCATCACCCGCATCGACGCTGTCGGCAGCGGTGAGGAGCTGTTGGCTCGTTACGGACGCGTTCCTGCCGGGGTCGTGCTGATCGGCACCCAACGGGCGGTGCCCTCCGGGGTGGAATGCACCCGGCGCCTGGTGGGTGCCCACCCGCAGGCGAACGTCATCGTCTTCGGCGCCCCGGACGACTCCGGAAGTATCGCCGCCGCCATCGCCGGCGGCGCCAGGGGATACCTGCGCTGGGACGCCACCCGCACCGAACTGGTCGCGGCGCTGGCACACACGCTGGCTAGTTCCGGCGTTCCCGCGCCCCGGCCGTCCGCCGACACCGGCATCCGGCTGACCGAGCGCGAGATGCAGGTGCTCCGAGGCATGAGCCAGGGCAAGAGCAATGGCCAGATCGGGCGTGAGTTGTACCTCTCGGAGGACACGGTCAAGACCCACGCACGCCGGTTGTTCCGCAAGCTGGGGGTGCGCGACCGCGCGCAGGCCGTCGCGCACGGCTTCCGGCGCGGTTTGGTGTCTTGAATCAGCGCCAGGTCATCGCGTCGGCGTATCCGCGGCAATAGTCCCAGGTGACGTAGGCGTCCGTGCTGGGCTCGTAGGCCGGTTCGTGGGGGCGTACCGTGCCGTCGACCAACAGCTGCAAAAGGTTGTCGCGCAACATGTCCCAGTCCTGGTAGTGCTCTTGTCCGCAGTCGGTGCAGTCCACCGCCAGGCCGCGCAGGCCGCGCTCTGCCAACAACGCCTCATACTGCGCGAGGTCGGCGAGGTCGGCCTCCACGGCACGGCGCTCGTGCTCGTCCAGATGCTCGCCACCACCGGGGGCGTCCAGTGCCGCGCACGGGTCGGCCGGGTCGCCGACGAAGGGGTCCGGAGGCAACCCGGGCGGCAGGTTCTCGCGCACGAGACCACGGTACGCAGCGCACACCGCGGTACGCAGCGCCACCGGCCGCGGCCAGCGCCGGATACGATGAGGCCCGCCCGGTTCGGACCGCCCAGGACCGCTGCCGGGCACAGCGAACGGGAGGGTCCGAGTACATGACAAGCCCAGCGGGACCGGTGCGAACGGGCGGTGACGACCACGCCAAAGTGGCCATGCTGGGGCTGACGTTCGACGACGTACTGCTGCTGCCCGCGGCATCGGACGTGGTGCCCAGCGGGGTGGACACGGCGACCATGCTGACCCGGAAGGTCGGGTTACGGGCACCGCTGGTCAGTGCCGCGATGGACACCGTCACCGAGGCGCGGATGGCCATCGCAATGGCCAGGGCCGGCGGGATGGGGGTGTTGCACCGCAACCTGTCCGCAGAGCAACAGGCCCAGCAGGTGGAGACGGTGAAGCGGTCCGAGGCCGGGATGGTCACCGATCCAGTGACCTGCTCACCAGAGAACACCCTCGCCGAGGTGAACGCCCTGTGCGCGCGGTTCCGGATCTCCGGGCTGCCGGTCACCGATCCCGCGGGCGCGCTCGTCGGCATCATCACCAACCGGGATATGCGCTTCGAGGTCGACCAGACCCGCCCGGTGGCCGAGGTGATGACCCGCGCGCCGCTGGTCACCGCCGAGGTGGGAGTGACCGCTGAGGCTGCGCTGGGTCTGCTGCGCCGACACAAGCTGGAGAAGCTGCCCATCGTGGACGGGCGCGGTGAGTTGCGCGGCCTGATCACGGTGAAGGACTTCGTCAAGACCGAGCAGCACCCCGACGCCACCAAGGACGCCGACGGCCGGCTATTGGTAGGCGCGGCAGTCGGTGTCGGGGCGGATTCCTGGGCACGGGCCATGGGACTGGTGGACGCCGGGGTGGACGTCGTGATGGTCGACACCTCGCACGGGCACAACACGCAGGTGCTGGAGATGGTGGCCAAGCTGCGGGCCGAGGTGGGCGAGCGGGTCCAGGTGGTCGGCGGCAACGTCGCCACCCGGGAGGGCGCTACGGCGCTGGTGGAGGCAGGGGCCGACGCGGTGAAAGTCGGAGTGGGCCCGGGCAGCATCTGCACCACGCGGGTGGTGGCCGGGGTAGGCGCACCCCAGATCACCGCCATCCTGGAGGCCGTCGCGGTGTGTGGGCCGGCCGGTGTGCCGGTGATCGCCGACGGCGGCCTGCAGTACTCCGGTGATATCGCCAAGGCGCTGGCCGCCGGTGCCAGCACGGTAATGTTGGGCTCCCTGCTGGCAGGGACCACCGAGGCACCGGGTGAGCTGATCCTCGTCAACGGCAAGCAATACAAGTCCTACCGCGGGATGGGCTCATTGGCCGCCATGCAGTCCCGTGGTCAAGCGTCCTACTCGCGGGACCGGTACTTCCAGGAGGACGTGCTCAGCGAGGACAAGCTGGTGCCCGAGGGGATCGAGGGCCGGGTACCGTTCCGCGGTCCGCTCGCCCAGGTCACCCACCAGCTGGTGGGTGGGCTCCGCCAGGCGATGGGCTACACCGGTTCGGCGACGATCTCCCAACTGCAGCGGGCCCAGTTCGTGCAGATCACCGCCGCCGGATTGAAGGAGAGCCACCCGCACGACATCACCATGACAGTCGAAGCGCCGAATTACACCACCCGTTAGCAGTACCCGACACCGGAAGGGGTGCGCGCGTGCGCGACCTCGTCGAGATCGGCATGGGCCGAACCGCCCGGCGCACTTACGAATTGGACGACGTCGATATCGTGCCGTCTCGGCGCACCCGATCCTCGCAAGAAGTTTCCACGTCGTGGCAGCTGGACGCCTACCGATTCGACGTGCCCGTACTGGCCCACCCGACGGACGCGCTGGTGTCACCGGCGACCGCAGTGCAACTGGGGCGCCTCGGGGCGTTGGGGGTGCTGAACGCCGAGGGGTTGTGGGGTCGCCACGCCGACGTGGCAGCGCAGATCGATCAGCTTCTCGCGGCGGCGGCGTCGACGTCGGATCCCCGGGAGGTGGTCCGACTGCTGCAGGACCTGCATGCGGCCCCACTGCAGCCCGACCTGCTGGCCGCGGCCGTCGCCGAGGTGCACGGCGCGGGGGTGACCACCGCGGTCCGGGTCAGCCCGCAAAACGCCCACGCGCTCACGCCGGCGCTGCTCAAGGCCGGGGTAGATTTGCTAGTGGTGCAGGGCACGATCATCTCCGCCGAGCACGTCGGGGGTGGGGGCGAGCCACTGAACCTCAAGACGTTCATCGCCGAGCTCGACGTCCCCGTCGTCGCCGGTGGGGTCAGTGACCACCGCACGGCGCTGCACCTGATGCGCACCGGTGCGGCCGGGGTGATCGTGGGTTACGGCTCCACGGTGGGTGCCACCACCACCGGAGAGGTGCTCGGCATGGGCGTGCCGATGGCCACCGCCATCGCCGACGCGGCCGCCGCGCGGCGGGACTACCTGGACGAGACCGGTGGCCGCTACGTGCACGTCATCGCCGACGGCGACATTCGCGGCTCCGGAGAGCTGGCCAAGGCCATCGCGTGTGGCGCGGACGCCGTCATGGTCGGCGCCCCGCTGGCGATCGCCGCGGAGGCACCGGGGCAGGGGTGGTTCTGGCCATCCGCCGCCGCGCATCCGTCCATGCCACGGGGCGCGGTGCTCGCGGTGACCGCCGGTGCTCGCGGGCTCGATCGGCCGAGTCTGCAGCAGGTACTGCACGGGCCCTCCGATGACCCGTTCGGGTCACTGAACCTGGTGGGCGGCTTGCGGCGGTCGATGGCCAAGGCTGGGTACTCCGACCTCAAGGAGTTCCAGCGAGTGGGTCTGACGGTCCGTTCCCGGTAGTCCGTCGCCCGGCGGAGCCCGCGCGCCCGGCGATTCGGAACCTTTTCGCCCTGGCGGAGCCCGCGCGCCCGGCGATTCGGAACCTTTTCGCCCTGGCGGTGCGGTTTCGCCCCCACGGTGCGGCGTCGGGCGGGCACTTTAGGCTGGGCTGGTGCCTGACCCTGACCATGCTGCCGCCGTGCCCCCTACCGGACCGGTGCTGGTGGTGGACTTTGGAGCCCAGTACGCCCAGCTGATAGCCAGGCGGGTGCGGGAGGCCAACGTGTACTCCGAGGTGGTGCCGCACACCATGCCGGTCGCCGAGCTGGCGGCGCGGAACCCTTCCGCGGTTGTGCTGTCCGGGGGACCGTCCAGTGTGTACACCGATGGCGCACCGTGGCTGGACCCGGCGCTGTTCGACACCGGGATACCCGTGCTCGGCATCTGCTACGGCTTCCAGGCCATGGCGGCTGCCCTGGACGGCACCGTGGCCCGCACCGGGACGCGCGAGTATGGCCGCACCGAGCTGAGCGTGACCAACGGGGGAATCCTGCACGCCGGCCTGCCCGGCAGCCAGCAGGTATGGATGAGTCACGGTGACGCGGTGACGCAGGCACCCCCGGGATTCACCGTTACCGCCTCCAGCCCTGGCGCCCCCGTCGCTGCGTTCGAAGACCGCGCCCGACGACTCGCGGGGGTGCAGTACCACCCGGAGGTCCGCCACACTCAGCATGGCCAGCAAGTACTGCACCATTTCCTGCGGGACGTGGCCGGTATCGCCGGCGATTGGACCACCACCAACATTACCGACACCCTGGTCGCGGAGATCGCTGCTCAGGTGGGCCACGGGCGGGCTATCTGCGGGCTGTCCGGTGGGGTCGATTCGGCCGTGGCGGCGGCCCTGGTGCAGCGAGCCATCGGTGACCGTCTGACCTGCGTGTTCGTCGACCACGGCCTGCTTCGTTCCGGGGAGCGCGAGCAGGTTGAGCAGGACTTCGTCGCGGCGACCGGTGCCCAACTCGTCACCGTCGATGCCGTAGACGCGTTCATGGCGGCGCTAGCGGGAACGTCGGACCCGGAGGCAAAACGCAAGGCGATCGGTGCCGAGTTCATCCGCAGCTTCGAAGGCGCCACCACCCAGGTGCTGGGGCAGGCGGCCACCCACGGTGAGACAGTCGACTTCCTGGTGCAGGGCACGCTGTACCCGGACGTCGTGGAGTCCGGCGGCGGAGCGGGCACGGCGAACATCAAAAGCCACCACAACGTCGGCGGGCTGCCCGACGACCTGCGATTTGAGCTGGTGGAGCCGTTGCGATTGCTGTTCAAGGACGAGGTGCGGGCGGTCGGCCGGCAACTCGGACTGCCTGAGGCCATCGTCGGCCGGCAACCGTTCCCCGGTCCCGGACTGGCCATCCGGATCGTCGGCGAGGTCACCCTGGACCGGTTGGAGACCCTGCGCGCCGCTGACCTCATCGCCCGCACCGAACTGAGCGCCGCTGGGCTGGACGACGAGATCTGGCAGTGCCCGGTGGTGTTGCTGGCCGAGGTACGCAGTGTCGGGGTGCAAGGCGACGGCCGCAGCTACGGCCACCCGGTGGTACTGCGACCGGTCAGCAGCGAGGACGCGATGACAGCGGACTGGACCCGGCTGCCCTACGACGTGCTCGAACGCATCTCCACCCGGATCACCAATGAGGTAGCGGAGGTGAACCGGGTGGTACTGGACGTCACCAGCAAACCGCCGGGCACCATCGAGTGGGAATAGTCAGCCACCCTCGCTCCGCGAGCTCTGCAACTGGTCGGTGTTGATGAGAACTCGGCCGTCGGCGCCGGTGATGAGGTTGAGCAGGTGTGACTCGGCGGTGACCGATCCGTCGGGCCGGACGAACGCCACCTGGATCTGCACGGTGGCACCATTGCCCGACGCCTTCGCCGAACGGAGCTCGATGCGGGAGAAGTTGACCCAGAACGCGTTGTAGTTGTCGAAGCCCTGCGCGGCCAAGCTGGGCCCGAGGCGGGCGAAAGCTGCCTGCGTGGAGCCGGGCAGCAGACCGTAGTAGTCGCGCACCGCCCGCTCCGCGGTCTGGTTGTCCAGCCGGGCCGGTGTCGCCACGGTGGTGGTCGCGACAGTCGCGGGCGGGGGAGTGCTCGTGATCGGCGGCGGGGGCGGGGGCGGGGGCGGGGGCGGGTTGGCGGTTGTGGGCGGCGGGGCAGGGGTGGTTGCAGCGCTCGAGGCGGCGGCTGAGCTGCTCGTCGCCGCGGGTGTGCTGGGCTGCGTGGTGCTGGTCGTTGCACGAGTGCTCGACTGCGTCGTCGACAAGGCCCCTACTGACGCCGCCGTGCTAGCGCTGAACCTGGTCACGGCCACCGCCACCACCCCCACCGCGAGCAGTAGCAGAATCACGACGACGACCAGCGGAACCAGGGAGCGGCGCCGAGCCGGCTGGGCTGGGAGCACCGCCCCGGTGACGATGTCGGTTCTGGTGAGTGCGAGATCGGCTGTGGGCGGTTGCGGTCGCGCGGGATGCAGGTCAATGCCGGTCGCGGCGAGCACCTCGGTGGGGTCACCCTGGTCCCCGGCGGCCACGGCCGCCAGTTCGTCGCGGGCCTGTTCCATGGTGGGTCGGTGACTGGGGTTAGGTTCCAGCATTCGCAGCAGCGCACCGCCGAGTACCCCGGCCCGCAGCGGCGGGTTCACCTCCCCGGCGGCCACGGTGTGCAACAGCGCGATGGCGTTCTCGTCGGTGCCGAACGGCGGTGCGCCCTCGACGGCGGCGTACAGCGTCGCGCCCAGGGAGAAGACGTCACTGGCCGCGGTAGGAATCTCACCGCGGGCCACCTCGGGGGCGAAGAAGGCCGGCGTGCCCGTAATGATCCCGGTCCGGGTGACGGTGACGTCACCGTTCGCCCGGGAAATGCCGAAGTCGGTGATCTTCACGACGCCGTTGCCTTGCGCACCCTCGGCAATGAGGACGTTGCCCGGCTTGACGTCACGGTGTACCACTCCGGCGGCGTGTGCGGCGGTCAGCGCGTCGGCGAGTTGGGCGCCGATCTGAGCAACCTGGCGGGGTGGTAGTGGGCCGTGCGCGGTCACGACGGCTGCCAGGCTGCGCGAGGGCAGGTGCTCCATCACCAGCCACGGATCGTTCGCGTCCAGTGCCACGTCATACATGGCGATGACGTGCGGGTGTGTCAGCCGCGCGGCGATCCGGCCTTCCCGCAGGGCCCTGGAGCGCTGTTCCTCGGCTTCGGCTGGGCTCACCCCGGCCGCGGACAGTACGTGCTTGATCGCCACCTCGCGGTCGAGCAGCTCGTCACGAGCCAGCCACACCGCCCCCATCGCGCCACTGCCGATCCGGGACAACAATCGGTAGCGCCCAGCGACCAGGTACCCCGGTCCTCGGACCCGCCCAGAGCCCTCGCCTACCACGGGGAGCAACGGTAGTCGTGCTCACCCCAACACGGCTGGGTGTGCCCAGAACTGCGACGTCAGCGCTGGGTGGGAAACCGTGCCCTGCTCGACTGCAGCGACCGGGTGGCCACCGCCCCGCCGCCGAGGGCGACCAGTGCGGCGAGCGCGTCCATCCCCGTGCCGCCGGAGGTCATGAGGAGGGCGATCAGGGCGGCGAGCGTGGCTCCGGCGGCGGGTGGCACCTGCCCCTTGACCCAGTTGCGCACCTCGGCGGTACCCGGCCGCTTCGCGGCGGCCGAACCGAGCATGCCGAGATACCCGTCGTTGGCCACGGCGGCGATCAAGGCGAGTAGGGCGAGAATGGTGGCGATGAGGTCCATCACTCCATCATGCGCTAGCGGACCGACATCGGTCAGTGGCCAAGCCGACCCCGGCCCAGGCTGAGCAGCAGCATGGCCAGCTGCCGACCCTCCGGGCCGAGGGCTCCGAACCGCCGCAGCACGGCCATCTCCCTGGTGTGGACGACCTTGGTGCCCCCGGAAGCGAGCCGGGCCGCACCGATGGTGCGGGAGATCTCGCTGCGGCGCTGCACCGCGGCCAGAATTTCCTCGTCGAGCCGGTCGATCTCCCGACGGAGATCATCGATGTCGGCGGGAGTGCCCGGCAGGGTGGGTGTTGGACCGGTCATGTCTGCTCCTCGTGGTGGGTGCGCCCGGCTGCGGCTGGCGCCGGGGCCCGCTCACGGAAAGAGCCCCGGGTCCGGTGTGGACCGCGGGGCTCGTGGATGTGGTGCTCAGGCCACGGGCACCGGAGTCCGGTACCCGTAGGAAAATCGGGAGACGTTGCACACAGATACCAGTATGCCACGCGGCGAACCGGCGGTGAACGGGGCGCTCACCTGTGCGGTCGGCGGCCAGAACCGTCGGTGGGCGCCGGTAGCGTAGCCAGGCGATGAACAAACCTCTGGCCCCTGCTGCTGGCCCGGCTTCCGCCGCCGCCGCCGGCCCGGCTTCCGCCGCCGCGTCCCGGTCCGAGCAGGAACTGCTAGCCGGGCTGAACCCGCAGCAGCGCCAGGCAGTGCTGCATTCCGGGGGGCCGCTGCTCATCGTGGCCGGTGCGGGGTCGGGCAAGACGGCGGTGCTGACCCGCCGCATCGGTCATCTGTTGGGTCACCGTGGCGTGCAGCCCGGACAGGTCTTGGCCATCACCTTCACCAACAAGGCGGCCGCGGAGATGCGCGAGCGGGTTGCCGGGCTAGTCGGGCCTCGGGCCAAGGCGATGTGGGTCTCGACGTTCCACTCCACCTGTGTGCGCATCCTGCGGAGAGAGGCGGCCCACCTGCCGGGTCTGACGTCGTCGTTTTCCATCTACGACGCTGACGACACGCGCCGGCTGATCACCCTGGTGGCACGCGATCTCGACCTGGACCCCAAGCGGTACACCCCCCGCGGCCTGGCGACGGGCATCTCGAACCTGAAGAACGAGCTGGTGGGTCCGCAGCAAGCGGCAGCCGAGGCCGCCGAGGACATGGCCCGGCGGGTCGCCGAGGTGTACGCCGATTACCAGCGTCGGCTGCGGTCGGCGAACGCATTGGACTTCGACGACCTCATCGCCGAGACCGTGGCGATGCTGCAGACACTGCCCGACGTTGCCGAGCACTACCACCGACGGTTCCGGCACGTGCTGGTCGATGAGTACCAAGACACCAACCACGCGCAGTACCAGTTGGTCCGGGAGTTGGCCGGCGGCTCGGCCGTGGTCCCGGCCGCCGAACTCTGCGTGGTGGGTGACGCCGACCAGTCGATTTACGCCTTCCGGGGCGCCACCATCCGCAATATCACCGAATTCGAACGCGACTACCCGCAGGCGCGCACGATCCTGTTGGAGCAGAACTACCGCTCCACCCAGAACATCCTCGCGGCGGCAAACGCGGTCATCGCGCGCAACCCCGAGCGGCGCGACAAACGGCTGTGGACCGACTCCGGCGACGGCGCGCCGATCGTCGGCTACGTCGCCGACAACGAGCACGACGAGGCCGCGTTCGTAGCATCGGAGATTGACCGCCTGGTCGACGACGGGGCGGCGGTCTTCGGCGACGTGGCGGTGTTCTACCGGACCAATAACTCCTCGCGGGCGCTGGAGGAGGTGTTCATCAGGCTGGGGTTGCCCTACCGGGTGGTCGGCGGGGTGCGGTTCTACGAGCGCCGGGAGGTGCGCGACGTCGTGGCTTACCTGAGGGTGCTGGCCAACCCGGACGACGAGGCGAGCCTGCGGCGCATCCTGAACACCCCGCGACGCGGCATCGGCGACCGTGCCGAGGCGTGCGTGGCCGCGCATGCCGAACGCAACCGGATCGGTTTCGCCCAGGCGTTGTCCGACGCGGCGGCTGGTCGGGTCTCCCTGCTCAACACTCGCTCCGAACGGGCCGTGGCGGCGTTCGTCGAGCTGCTGGACGGGCTGCGGGCGCTGGCGGAGGGTGCCGACGGACTACCCGGCGCCGACGTCGCCGAGGTTGGCGAAGCGGTGCTGGAACGGACCGGGTACCGGGCGGAGCTGGAGGCCAGTGACGACCCGCAGGACGGCTCCCGGTTGGAGAATCTCACCGAACTCCTCAGCGTCGCGAGGGAATTCAGTAGTGCCGAGGTGGTCACCCCGTTGTTGGACCCCGACGAGGACGCCGCGGGCGATGCCGGGGCGCCCCCGCCGGGTTCACTGGCAGCGTTCTTGGAGCGGGTGTCGCTGGTCGCCGACGCGGACCAGGTGCCCGACTCCGGGGACGGCGTGGTCACCTTGATGACGCTGCACACCGCGAAGGGGCTGGAGTTTCCCGTGGTCTTCGTGACCGGTTGGGAGGACGGGCAGTTCCCGCACTCGCGGGCACTGGGCGACCCGGCTGAGCTTGCCGAGGAGCGGCGGCTGGCCTACGTGGGCATTACCCGCGCGCGGCAGCGGCTCTACCTTTCTCGCGCTCTGGTTCGTTCCGCGTGGGGTCAGCCCATGAGCAACCCCGAGTCGCGCTTCTTGCAGGAGATCCCGCCGCACCTGCTGCAATGGCGCCGAGTGGCACCGCTGCGGTCCTCGGCAGGTTGGTCGCCAGGCCGAACCGGCGAGGACTCCGCTCAGGCCGGGTTGGCAGCTCACGGGATGCGCTCCACCGGGTTTCGCGGCTGGAAGGCCGCGACCGCGTCAGCCGGTCTGATCCTGGCGGCGGGTGATCGGGTCAGTCACGACAAGTACGGGCTGGGATCGGTGGTGGCCACCGACGGGCTGGGCGCCCGGGCGACCGCCACCATCGACTTCGGGACCGCCGGGACGGTGCGCCTCATGCTGATCGGCAGCGTGCCGATGGTGAAACTGTAGCTCGGCCGGGCTTCAGCCCACCCGGAGGCCGTGCTGGGCCAACCACGCTTGCGGGTCTACCTTGGTGCTGCCGTCCTCCCAGACCTCGAAGTGCAGGTGAGGTCCGGTGGACTCGCCCCGGTTTCCGACGGTGGCGATCTCCTGGCCGGCCGTCACCCGTGCGCCGACCCGGGTGAGTGTCTCGTTGATGTGGCCGTAGACGGTGATGGTGCCGTCGTCGTGACGGATACGAACCCACAGGCCGAAGCCACTGGCTGGTCCGGCATCCAGGACGACCCCGTCCGACACCGAGGCCACCGGGGTGCCAATCACGTTGGCGATGTCGACACCGGAGTGCTGGGTGCCCCAGCGGGCGCCAAAGCTCGAAGTGACGGTGCCGACCGTGGGTACCACGTACAACGGGCGGCGAGCTTGCGCCTCGCGGGCTGCTCGTTCGGCCCCGAGGCGCTGGCCTTTGGCTAATTGTGCGGCGATCGCCGGGTCGGTCTGCTTGGCCACCGTGAGCACCTGCGGGGTGGGGGTGGACCCGCCGACGCCGAGGTTTGCCCCGGTTGCGCCGGAGGCCAGTGCGACATCCGCCGAGGTGGCCGGCTGCGTTGACCCCCGTCCGAGACTCTGACCTGCGGCGACGAACGCGCCAACAGCCAAGGCGGCCGCTATGAGCCGGCCGCGCAGTGCGGGAGGGGTGATCGGAACGCGATGGGCACCGCGGACAACGGGCGCTACCAGGAGTTCTGGCGGTGGGAGGGGTGGGAGTGCGGGGGTCCGGGGTGCGGTGATCGAGGCTGGGGGGGCCGGGGTGCCGAGCGCGAATTCGGCAGGGCGGGACGGTCTGGTCGTGCCCGCGGTGCGGTGTCGCGCCAAGTTCTGGCCTTTCGTGCTCCGTGTTCGCCAGGCCATGAGGCGGTGCGCAGACGCGCAACCGCAGACGTCCAAGGCTGGGCCTGAGGGCGGGGCTGGTCCGGGGGTACCGGCCCCTCGTCGTGCTCATGACCCAACAGTGATGTCGAGGTGGGGTGGACCGTAACGAACAGGTTGCGGCCGGCGCAAGCGTCGGCGCCGGCGGGGCACCGTGGGCACCCAGCCGTTAGCGTCGCGATCATGACCGGCGGACTACGCGAACCCGCGCTACAGTCCGACATTTCGCCGCAGCGGGTGCCCTCCGGCGCTGCCACCCGCTTGGCGATGTGGTCCGCGGGCATTGGAGCCGTCCTGGTTGCTGGCGCACCGGTGGTGGGGGTCGCGCGAGCCCAAGACGGCACGCAGCAGGCTGGCAATGCGGGGGCGGCCCTGCTTGCCGGGGTCCTTGCCCTCGCCGTTCCGTTACTCGCCGGCTGGCACTGGCGGCGGCAGAACCCGTTGGCGGCGGTGGGGGTGCTGGTCGCGGTCGGCGCGGTCGGTGTGGCGGCCGCGGTGCTGGACCTGCAGCTGTTCATCCGGGCACTGGATGCCAATCGGTTGGAGTTGGTTCGCCCGGTCACCGCCGCCGAGTTGCGACCGGGGTTTGGGGCGGCGGCGGTACTCGCCGGGCACCTACTGTTCGCATGGGCGGGCGCCGTCGGGTTGTCGGCATTGCCCGGCTTGGGCCTGATGGACGTGCCCGATCCACCTGGTCGCTCAGACGCCGGTCCCGGCGGCGGTGAGCTACCGGTAGGGCGACGAACCGGGCCGGTGGTGGTGACGGCAGTCGGATCGGCAGTGCTGCTGCTGGCCCTGGCCCTGTTCCTGACCCCGCTAACCAGCTCGGACCCGGTGCTGTTGACCCCGGCCGTCCTCCAGGCGCCTCGTACGGTGCTGCTGGGCACCGTGCTGTTGGCCGCGGTGGTGCTCGTAGCTCCCGCGTTGGCTCTGGTTGCCACGTCAGTGGCGCTGGCGGGTGGGCTCCTGACAGGTGTCGCTGTGGGTGTCCTGGGTGTCGTGGCGCCCCGGCTAGTTGTCGGGGTTCTGGGCAGCGGGGTCGGAGTCGGGGTGGGATCGCTGCTCGCGGTTGCGGCCGCGACGGTCCTGGGTGGCAGCTCCGCCGTCCTGGCCCGCTCGGTTGCCGAACGCGCGGGACGGGACTCAGCGGTGCGCCCGCCACCGGCTGTCGAGCTGCCTGCGCTGCGGGTGTTGCACCGTGCGGTGGGGATCGCAGGAGTGGCGGCTGGTGCGGCAGCGGTGCTGGCGTGGGGGCTGCCGCTGCTAAGCACCTCAGACCGAGGGGCACCCGAGATCGACCAGACCCGGGTACTCCTGGTCGCTGGCTTGGTGCTGGCAGCGGTGTGCGCGGGCATGTTCGGCCGGTTCGGGGCGGTGCTGCGTCCGGTGGCGGGGGTGGCCTGGGCCGGGGTGGTCCTCGGTGGGGGCGGTGTACTGCAGGCGGTGCTGCTGGCTACCAGCGTTGGTGGCGTGGGGTGGGGCCAGGGTGCGATGTTCACGGTGCTGGCGGGGGTCGCCGCGGTGGCGTGCGGGGTGGCGGCCGGGATGGCCGGGGCGGTGGAGCGCGACGACGTGGACACCTCCCAGCCCAGTGAGCCGAGTCGGCGCTGGGTGGTCTACGCCGTGGTCACCGCGATCATGGCGCTCGGGGCGTTCGGCGCCCGGCTGTACAGCGCACCAGGGTTCAGCGCACCAGCACTCGGCAGCGGATCGCCGTTGGATGGCTCGTGGGGTTGGGACACCTGGGTACTGCTCGGTGCGACCATCGTGCTGATCGCTGCGATCGTCGTGGCGGTGCGGTCCCGGCCGGTCCGGGGGGCCGCGGTGCTGGTTGGTGGGGCATTACTGGTGGGGGTGCATCTGCTGGGTTGGCCGCTGACCGCCGGCCGGGTCCCCGGTGCCGCGCCGGGCACCGGTGTGGCGTGGTCGATGTTGACCCTGCTGCTGTTGCTCGGCGGGGCCAGCGTGCTCGCCGGGCAGTCGCGGCCCACCCATCGCCTCGGGCGGTGACGTTAGGGTCCAGGTCAGTGCGAGCCGGTTCGCCGTCGAACCGCTCCGGTCAGTGGAGGTAGCCGTGACCGCTCCGATCCGTGTGGTGATCGCGAAGCCGGGGCTCGACGGGCACGACCGCGGGGCGAAAGTGGTGGCGAGGGCGCTGCGCGACGCCGGGATGGAAGTCGTCTACACCGGGCTGCACCAAACCCCGGAGCAGATAGTGGACACCGCGTTGCAGGAGGACGCCGACGTGATCGGGCTTTCGGTGCTCTCCGGGGCGCACCTGACCCTGTTCGCCAAGGTCTGCGAGCTGTTGCACGCTGCCGACGCTGCCGATGTGGTGGTGTTCGGCGGCGGAATCATCCCCGAGCAAGACATTCCCCGTTTGAAGGAGATGGGGGTCGCGGAAGTCTTCACCCCGGGAGCCACCACGGCATCCATTGTGGACTGGGTGCGCAGCCACATCACCCCGGCTTGAGGGCGAGCGTGGCACGCACGGCAGCTTCGGTGCGGTCACCCCCGCCGGCGGGGGACCGCGGCGACGAGGACGCTACCCACCAGCACCAGGGCACCACCGGCGGCCACCAGCGGCGCGGGTTGATAGGCCGCGGAGGTCGCCGCCAGCGGTGGGAGCCCCGCCTGCGCCGCCACCAAAGCTGAACCGCCCGCTTGCGGGGCAGCGGCCACAGGTGACGCGGCGGCCGGCACCGTCGGGGCGTTCGACGGCGCCGCTGGCGCCGCGACTGTGGGCACGGTAGTAGTTCCCGAGGTCGGCAACGACAAGGTCTGACCCGCGCCGGCGGCCACCGTCACGGCGGCGGGGACCGCTGAGTTGCGGTAGGCGGCGTCGGTGGTGGCCAGGGTGAGCGCGATGCGATGCCCCGCCGGGACGCGGTGCACCAGCGCAGGCAGCTCGATGGTGACCGGCTGGGTCACGTCGGGTACCCGCACCGGTGCGATCGCCCGGTTCGGCAGGGTGATGGTGCCGTCCGGGGCAATGTCGTAGAGCTTGGCGAACAGCACCAGCTGCCCGGCGGGTCCCGAGGCCTGGCTGGCCGTGGCCGACGGCGCATCGAGCTGCACCGTGAGCTTGGGGGAACCGACCAGATCGACCGGGGCCGACAGGGGCGCGGTCGACCATTGCCCAAACGTGCCGGGGGCGTCGCGGACGGGTTGAGCCTGGTCGATTCCCGAGGTCTCGGTGTAGCTGGCCGCCACCCCGCCCGGGGGCGCCACGAACGTCGAGCTGCCGGGCGCGACATCGGCGGGGTTGGCGACCAGTGCGTTCGTACCCGACAGGTGCAGTGTGGCCGGGGTAGCCACCGGGTAGGACGGCGCGCTCGTGTAGGCGTCGGCGGCGTTGCCGGTGGTGTCCGCCCACGGGCGGTAATAGGAGAAGTCCAGCGGCGGGGTGGGACCGGCGCCGCGCAGGTAGTGGTCGAACCACGCGGCGAACACCCGGCCCTGGTAGGTCGACATCGGGTTCGCTAGGTCGAGCTCGCCGGGGCGGGGCTTCGAGCGGCTGTGCCCCCAGCTCTGCCACTGCATGGCCACTGGGACGTTGCGGGCGCGCAAGGCGTCGTAGGTGGCCACCGCCTCCTGCAGGGTGAACAAAGTGTCCGCCTGGCCCTGGCCGAGCAGCACGGGCACCTTGACGGCGTCGAGGTAGGAGGCCACCGACTTGCTGCGCGCGTAGGCCACCGTGGTGGGGTCCGGGTAACCCTGGGCATCGAGTTGCGCCTTGGACCGGCACGCGTCCGGCTCAAAGTTCGGGCAGCGCGTCAGCAGGCGGGCGACGTCCGCTTGAGCGTTCTGCGCGCCCACCCCGAAACCCAGCGCGAAGAACAACGTCGACCACTCGAACTTCGACACCCCGGGCGCCGAGGCCGGGTAGCTGACCGAAGACGGGGGCAGGTTCGCACCGTTCGGGGCCAAGGAGAACGCCAGATCGTTCCAGGTGATCAGCGGTATCAGGGTGTCGATCCGCCGGTCCACCGCAGCCGCCGCGAACTGCACCTCACCCCCGTAGGAACCACCGATCATGCCCACCGCAGGATCGTTGGGCAGTCGCGATGCGGTGTCTTGGCGCACCACATTGTCGACGACGACGGCCGCCCCGCTGGTGGCGTCGCGGGCTGGTACGGTCCGGCTGCCACCCAGCCACTGCGCCAGTTGGCTGGCAGCGGCACCGTCGTACGCGCGGTCGTCCAGGGTGATCGGGCACTTCGAGCCGCCGAAGCCCAGCCCGGAGTAGCTCAGCACCACGTAACCCAGTCCGCCGAAGCCGCGGCCGATGTCGGCCTGATCGGCCTTGGAGCCGCCGAACCCGTTGGTGGTGAGGATCGCCGCCGCAGGGTTCGCGGTGGTGGCGGTGGACGGGGTGTACAGGTCGGCCTGCACCTCGCACGGTCCCCCCGCCACCGTGACGTCCAGGACAATCGCCCGCACCGACACCGACACCGTCACCGGTGCTGGAGAACCCTGCGCCACGGCAACGCCCGGCGCCGAGCTGAGTGCGCCAAGCAGGACGACGGCAGTGATGATCGCCACGCGGGATCGCAGGGCAGGGCGGTGGCGCACGGGTACTCCTCGAGCCGGGGGTGTTGACCTGCACAACGCGGCGGGGCCGTGAAGGTGACGCGCACCACCGTCGCGGGCGGTGAGCTAGCCCACTCGGAGGGCCGCGGCACGGGTGCAGTGCGGGCCCGTCGCTAAGGTGCGGTCGCGGACCCGAACCCCTTTCCGGCTCGGGCGTCAACGGAGACGAGGCGGCGGGCTGATGGACCTCTTCGAATACCAGGCGAAGGATCTCTTCGCCAAGCACGGCGTACCGACCACCCCGGGCCGGGTCGCGCAAACCGCCGAAGAGGCGGCGGCGATCGCCGCGGAGATCGGCAAGCCGGTGATGATCAAGGCGCAGGTCAAGGTGGGTGGCCGCGGCAAAGCCGGGGGGGTGAAGTTCGCCGCCACCCCCGCCGACGCCAGGGCGTTAGCCAGCGACATCATCGGGATGGACATCAAGGGCCACATCGTGCCCAACGTGCTCGTCGCCGAGGCCAGCGACATCGCCGCGGAGTACTACATCTCCTTTCTGCTCGACCGCACCAACCGGACCTTCCTGGCGATGTGCTCGGTGGAGGGCGGGGTGGAGATCGAGGTGACGGCGGTGCAGAACCCGGCGGCGCTGGCCCGGGTGCCGGTGGATGCGATTGCCGGGGTCGACCTGGCCACGGCCCGCGGCATCGCCGAGCAGGGTGGGCTGCCCGTCGAGGTGCTGGACGCCGCCGCGGAGACCATCCAGAAGCTGTGGGAGGTGTTCGTCGCGGAGGACGCCACCCTGGTGGAGGTCAACCCGCTGGTGCGTACCCCCGACGATCGGATCCTGGCCCTGGACGGCAAGGTGACCCTCGACGAGAACGCCGCCTTCCGCCACCCCGAGCACGCGGCGCTGGAGGATTCCGCCGCCGCGGACCCGTTGGAAGCCAAGGCGAAGCAGCATGACCTCAACTACGTCAAGCTGGACGGCGAGGTGGGCATCATCGGTAACGGCGCCGGTCTGGTGATGTCCACATTGGACGTCGTCGCCTACGCCGGGCAGCGCCACGGCGGGGTCAAACCAGCCAACTTCCTCGACATCGGTGGGGGCGCGTCGGCGGAGGTGATGGCCGCCGGTCTCGACGTCATCCTGGGCGACTCCCAGGTCAAGAGCGTGTTCGTGAACGTCTTCGGTGGGATCACCGCCTGCGACGCGGTGGCCAACGGCATCGTCGGCGCACTGGGGGTCCTCGGTGACGCCGCCAGCAAGCCACTGGTGGTGCGCCTGGACGGCAACAACGTCGAGCAGGGCCGCCAGATCCTCGCCGATGCCGCCCACCCCCTGGTCACCGTGGTGGGTTCGATGGACGCCGCTGCCGACAAGGCCGCCGAACTCGCCGCAGCGGCGAAGTAAGGAACCCGACACTCATGGCAATCTTTCTGACCAAGGACTCCAAGGTCATCGTGCAGGGCATCACCGGTGGTGAGGGCACCAAGCACACCGCGCTGATGCTGCAGGCCGGTACCCAGGTCGTCGGTGGGGTCAACGCCCGCAAAGCTGGCAGCACCGTCACCCACGGCGACGTGCAGCTACCGGTGTTCGCCACCGTCGCCGAGGCGATGGCGGCCACTGGCGCGGACGTGTCCATTGTGTTCGTGCCGCCGGCGTTCGCCAAGGACGCTGTGATCGAGGCGATCGACGCGGGAATCGGGTTGCTGGTGGTCATCACCGAAGGCATCCCGGTGCAGGACTCGGCGACCTTCTGGGCGTACAACCAGGCCAACGGGTCCGCGACCCGGATCATCGGGCCGAACTGCCCGGGAATCATCACCCCGGGGCAGTCGCTGGTGGGAATCACCCCGAACAACATCACCGGCTCCGGGCCGATCGGGTTGGTGTCCAAGTCCGGAACGCTGACCTACCAGATGATGTACGAGCTGCGGGACCTCGGTTTTTCTACCGCGATCGGTATCGGCGGGGACCCGGTGATCGGCACCACGCACATCGACGCGTTGGCGGCGTTCGAGGCCGACCCGCAGACCGAGGTGATCGTGATGATCGGTGAGATCGGCGGCGACGCCGAGGAGCGGGCCGCCGACTACATCAGGGCCAACGTCACCAAGCCGGTGGTCGGTTACGTGGCCGGGTTCACCGCACCGGAGGGTAAGACGATGGGTCACGCCGGGGCGATCGTGTCCGGCTCGTCCGGCACCGCCCAGGCCAAGCAGGACGCGTTGGAGGCGGCCGGGGTCAAGGTCGGCAAGACGCCGTCGGCGACCGCCGCACTGGCACGGGAGATCCTGGGCCGCGGCTAGCTCCGGGAGTGTGCCCAGCGACGGGTGGTGATCGGTTACCGTAGCCGGGAGATCACTACCGCGAGGAACGAGGAGACGGCGATGACCCCGATCCACCCGGGCGCACACCCGGCCGGCCAGGGCCACTCTGGCGAGTCGGCGCCCGCAGCGCGCGGCATCGGGGCTCTGCTCGGGCCCGCGGTGCCAGTACTAGGGGTGCTCGCGGCGCTGCTGGGGTTCCTCAGCTTCTACAACGTCCCCGGTGTGAGCGTCGGGGGCACCCGCAACCTGTATGAGGCCGGGGCAGCTCCGGTCTCGATCGGGTTGTTCGTCTTCGCTGCCCTGTTGGCAGCGATCGCGCTGCTACCCAGGCAGACCGAGCACCGGCCTGTGGTGGCCGCAGCCTCGCTCGCGGGCTTTGTGATCCTGGTGTTCCAGACCGTCGGAAAGGGGCCGGACGTGACGCTGGCCTCGGGCGCTTACGTGGTCTTGCTGGTGGGTTTACTGCAGGCCGTAGCAGCGACCGCGGCGGTGCTGCTCGACGCCGGTGTGGTCTCGGCGCCGGGTTCCCGACGCGAGCCGCAGTTCGGTCAACCAGCCGGATTTGGTGCCTACGGCGGGGCGCCTGGTCCGTACGGGCAACCCGGTCCGCCGCCCTTCGGTGGGCCGCAGGGTCCAGGCGGGCCGCCGCAGCAGTACGGTCCGCCGCCGCAGGGAGCCCCAGGTCAGCAGTACGGGTATGGCCCCGGCCCGCAGGGCGGATACGGCCCGGGCGGCGCCCGGCCGCCGCAATGGGGTCAAGGCAGTTCGGCGCCGCAGTACCCCGCGCAGGGCGGCTGGCCAGGCAACCCCGGTCCACCGCCCCACCAGGGCCAGCCGCCCGCCCAAGGGCAGTACGGGTCGCCCGGACCACAGCAGAATCAGCCGGGAGCCGGCTCGTACGGACCGCCCACCCAGGCGTTCGGTGCGCAAACCGGAGACCGAGACCAGGGCGCCCAGGCCGATCCCCGGCACGGTGATTCACGGACCTGACCGGTCATTCGTGGCGCGGCGCGCCTGAGCCAGCCCCGGGCCGCGCGGTGACACTCTCGCGGTTGTGACCGCGCTCCTCGACCGACCACGCCAGGGCCGGGTCGACCTCGGTAGCGAGGTTCGGCTACTGCTGGGGGTGGCATTCGGCCCGGCGGTCGTCGGCGTCGCGGTCCTTGCAGCGGCAGTACTGACGGTCTTGGTGGCCAGCGGGATCGACCTCGCTCGCACGCCGGCTGTCGTCGCCGTAGTGTGGCTGGCAGCGCACCAGGTGCCGGTGACCATCGACGGTGCCCCGCTGGGGGTCCTGCCGCTGCTGCCCACAGCAGTGCTGGGGTGGGCAACGTTGCGGGGTGTAGTGGGCACCGGGGTGTCCGGTCGCCGATGCGCCAGGGTGCTGGCCGCGGCAGTTCTCGGACCCGTCCTTCTCGCGGTTGCGGCACTGGGCACGGTCCGTGCCGCGACCGGGACTTTGCCGCTCAGCACCCCGGATCCCGCCCGGGCACTGGCCTGGGTGGTAGCTGTCCACCTGACGGCGGGGGTGATCGGGGTGGCCCGGCCATCGGGCTACCTGGCCGTGCTTCGGCGGGCGGTGCCACGGTGGATGTGGGTGGGTGTGCGGCAGGTGCCCATGGTGCTCGCTGCCCTGCTCGGGGCTGGCGTGGTGTTGACCATTGCGGCGTTGGCTTTCTCGGCCTCCACCGTGATCGAACTGGTCGGAACGGGCGGGGGCGCCGGGGGTGGGCTGGGACTGCTGCTGCTGTCGCTGGCGTACCTGCCCAACGTGGCCGTTGGCGCGGTGTCGATCACCGTCGGGCCCGGTGCGTTTCTGGGGCAGAGCACCGTCACCGCATTCGGGGCGGTGGCCGGACCGGTTCCCGCGCTTCCGCTGCTCGCGGTGCTGCCGCAGAGCACGGGTTCGTGGTGGTGGCCGGTAGTGCTGGGGGTCCCCGCCGCAGTAGCGGTGCTCCTGGGGTGGCGCTTGGGCCGTGGCGGGGTGGTTCGCACGGAGGCGGTGTTCGCCGTGGTGTGCGCCGCCGTGATGAGTGCCGTGGTGCTGGGTGCCCTCGGGGTTGCGGCTGGCGGCAGTCTGGGTACCGGGGTCTTTACCCCGGTCGGAGTCCCTGCTCTGGCCCTGGCCGGGGCCGCGCTCGGATGGCTGGCCGTGGTCGGATCGGTGACGGTCTACGCGTTCGGGCTACGGGTACGCCAACCAGCACTCGCAGTGGCCGAGCCCGCCGATACCGCTGAGCCCGCCCCGGCGGAGCCGGCCGAGCCCGCCCCAGCCGAGACCGCCCCGGCCGAGACCGCCGAGCCCGCCCCGGCCGAGTCCGCCCCGCCCGAGCCGGCAGCGGACACGGATACCCCCACCGAGGACCCCGAGGTCCACCACTAGGCTCCACGTCGCACCGGGTGCTGTCGGCGAGCTGTGAGGAGTCGGGTTCTGGACGCTGTGCGCAACGTCGCCCGGCCGGCTGCCCGGGCGCGGGCCAGAGTGGTCGTCCTCGCCTCGGGCACCGGTTCCTTGCTCGCGGCGCTCCTGCAGGCCGCGGCAGCACCGGGATACCCGGCAGACATCGTGGCGGTGGGTTCCGACCGTGGGTGCGCCGCGCTGCAACGTGCAACCGACCACGGTGTCCCGGCGTTCACCGTCGAGCTCAACGCGTTCGATGCGCGAGCGCAATGGGACCGGGCACTGACCGCTGCGGTGGCCGGGCATGATCCAGAACTGGTGGTCTCGGCCGGCTTCATGAAGGTTCTGGGGTCGGCTTTCCTCGCCAGGTTCTCCGGGCGCATTCTCAACACCCACCCAGCCCTGCTGCCGTCCTTCCCCGGTCCGCACCCGGTGGCCGGCGCCTTGGCCCACGGGGTGAAGGTCACCGGCGCCACCGTGCACCTGGTGGACGCTGGGGTAGACACCGGGCCGATCCTGGCCCAGCGGCCTGTGCCCGTATTGCCCGATGACGACGTGACCACCTTGCACGAGCGCATCAAGGTGGTGGAGCGACAGTTGCTGGTGGACGTCGTGGCCGCCGTCGCCACGTCAGGCGTCACCACCGACGGACGGAAGGCTGACATCCTGTGACCATGCAGAAGCCGGTGCACCGCGCTCTGGTAAGCGTCTATGACAAGACCGGCCTGATCGAGCTGGCTACCGGCCTGCACGACGCCGGGATCGAGCTGGTGTCCACCGGGTCGACAGCAGCGCAGGTTGCGCAGGCCGGTCTGCCGGTGACCCCGGTGGAGGAGCTCACCGGTTTCCCCGAGTGCCTGGACGGGCGGGTCAAGACGCTGCACCCCCAGGTGCACGCCGGACTGTTGGCCGACACGGGCAACCCTCGCCACCTCGCGCAGCTGCATGAGTTGGGGGTGGCGGCGTTCGAGCTGGTGGTGGTGAACCTCTACCCGTTCACCGCCACCGTGGCCTCTGGTGCCAGCCCGCCGGAGTGCGTGGAGCAGATCGATATCGGCGGCCCCGCGATGGTGCGCGCCGCAGCGAAGAATCACCCTTCGGTGGCGGTCGTCGTCGACCCGTCGCGCTACGCCGAGGTACTCGACGCCGTCGCCGATGGCGGTTTCACCCTGCAGCAGCGCACCGCGTTGGCCGCGGAGGCGTTCCGGCACACCGCCTCCTACGACGTGGCGGTGGCTTCCTGGATGAGCGAGGTGTTAGCCCCCGAGGCCGATCAGGATCTGCCGTCGTGGGTGGGAGCTACGTGGGAGCGCGCGGCGGTGCTGCGCTACGGCGAGAACCCGCACCAGGCGGCTGCGCTGTACGTCGATCCGGTGGGCGCGCCCGGGCTCGCCCAGGCCCGCCAGCTGCATGGCAAGGAGATGAGCTACAACAACTACACCGACGCCGACGCCGCGTGGCGAGCGGCCTTCGACCACACGGCTCCGTGTGTGGCGATTATCAAGCATGCCAACCCCTGCGGCATCGCAGTGTCCACAGTGGATGGTGTCGGTGCCATTGCCGACTCGCACCGCAAGGCGCATGCCTGCGATCCGGTCAGCGCGTTCGGTGGGGTGATCGCCGCCAACCGGGAGGTCACCGTGGAGATGGCCGAGCAGGTGGCGGAGATCTTCACCGAGGTGGTCGTGGCACCGGCCTACGCCGACGGGGCGGTGGAGGTGTTGGCCCGCAAGAAGAACGTGCGGGTACTCACGGCGATTGCCCCGGTGCGCACCGGTACCGAGCTGCGAGCGGTCTCCGGGGGGGTGTTGCGCCAGCAGCGCGACGTGCTGGATGCAGCCGGTGACGACCCCGCGACATGGACACTGGCCGCGGGGGAGCCGGTCGACGCGGCGACGTTGGCTGACCTGGAATTCGCCTGGCGCACCTGTCGCGCGGTGAAGTCGAACGCCATCATGCTCGCCGCCGACGGAGCCAGCGTGGGGGTGGGTATGGGGCAGGTGAACCGGGTGGATGCCGCCCACCTAGCGGTGCAGCGCGCAGGTGATCGGGCCGCGGGTTCGGTGGCTGCCTCCGACGCGTTCTTCCCCTTCCCCGACGGCCTGCAGGTGCTGCTGTCCGCCGGGGTACGGGCGGTGGTCCAGCCAGGAGGTTCGGTCCGTGACGCCGAGGTGATCGAGGCCGCGAAGGAGGCCGGCGCCACCCTGTACCTCACCGGGGCGCGACACTTCGCGCACTGAGCTGGCAGGCCCGATGTCCTGACGTCCTCGGTGCCCGCCTGCAGTGATCACTGCAGGCGGACCTGCGGGGCCAGCGGACTTGACGCCGCACACCACTGCGCCGTGTACTAGACCAGAAGTCGAACAAACGTTCGATAAATCCCGCGCCTTCCCCATGGTGCCGGGCATTGGTCAGGCAGAGGTGTGGGTGGTGGCGTGGAAGGTGGTGGCGTGGTGCCGGCCGCCCTACAGCACGGAACTCGGGACGAGCGCGTTGCGGCGTTGCGACGCCGGCTGGCCGCGGTGCCGGCCAAGGGAGTTGGCGCTCGACCCCCGGACGTGACCCGTCCGATTCCGGTGGTGGCTGTCCCCCCGGCGGTGGCCGAGCTTTTGCCCCGGGGTGGGCTGGTGCGCGGCACGGTGGTCTCGGTGTCCGGATCGAGCTCGTTGCTGCTGGGGTTGTTGGCCGCGGCGACGGCCGAGGGTGGCTGGGCGGGGGTGGTGGGCCGTCCCGGGCTGGGGTTGCTGGCCGCGGTGGAGATGGGAGCAGATCTGGCTCGCCTGGCGCTCGTACCGTGCCCCGGTCCGAATTCCGTGGACGTGGCGGCGATCCTGCTCGACGGACTGGACCTCGTGGTGCTCGATCTGGCCGGGGTTTCGGTGGCACCCACCAGGGCGCGGGGTCTGGTGGCCAGGGCGCGACACCGTGGCGGGGTGCTCGTGGTGACCGGGGGATCGTGGCCGGGGGTGGAACTGGGATTGCACGCCGAGGTCGTCGGGTATGCCGGTCTGGGTCTCGGCCACGGACGGCTGCGTGGTCGGGAACTCATCGTCGCGGTGCAGGGCCGGGGTCAGGCGGGGCGCCGACGCACCGCCCGGGTGCTGCTGCACCCCGAGGGCAGTGGGGTGCAGTGGCAGACCACCCTGGCCGTGCCGGGGCCGGTCGAGGAACTGTCGCACCAGCAGGCGCTGGGATGACGGCCCGCACCCTGGCCCTGTGGTGTCCGGATTGGCCCGCTGTGACTGCTGCGGCGCTGGCTCAGTTACCCGCGCATCGTCCGGTGGCGGTGGTCTCGGCCAACCGGGTGGTGGCCTGCACGGCTGGGGCTCGCAGCGACGGGGTACGTCGGGGGTTGCGCCGACGCGAAGCCCAGGCCCGCTGCCCCGACCTGCACGTGGCCCAGGCCGACCCGGACCGCGACGGCCGATTCTTCGAACCAGTGGTGACCGCGGTGGACTCCCTGGCCCCCGGCGTGGAGGTGCTGCGGCCGGGTCTACTGGTGCTCGCCGCCCGGGGGCCGTCGGGGTACTTCGGCTCCGAGCAGGCCGCGGCCGAGCGGCTGGTCGACGAGGTGGCCGGCGTCGGAGTGGAGTGCCAGGTAGGGGTAGCCGACACCCTGTCCGCCGCAGTGATCGCCGCTCGCCGTGACGTGCTGGTGGAGCCGGGACGTAGTGCGGCCTTCCTGGCACCGCTGCCGGTGGCCGAGCTGGCTCAAGAGCCGGCCATCGCCGCACCCGAGCGCATCGAGCTGGTGGATCTGTTGCGCAGGTTGGGGTTGCGCACTATCGGTGACTTCGCAGCACTGAGCCCGGTGGACGTGGCATCCCGGTTCGGGGTCGACGCCGTGCTCGCACACCGCAGTGCCCGCGGGTTGGCCGAGCGCCCTCCGTCGGCGCGCCGCGTCCCGCCCGAGCTGGCGGTGGCGGTGCACTGTGACCCACCGGTGGACCGGGTGGACGCCGCTGCCTTCACCGCGCGTTCACTGGCCCGCGAGCTGCACACTCTGTTGGCCGCGGCGGGGGTGGCGTGCACCCGGCTGCGGGTGCAGGCCCGCACCGGAAACGGGGAGGAGCACGCCCGCACCTGGCGATGTGCGGAGCCCCTCACCGCCGACGGCACCGCGGACCGGGTGCGCTGGCAGCTGGACGGCTGGCTCACCGGCCGAAGTGGTGCCCGACCCACCGCCGGGGTGGTGGAACTCCGGCTGGAGCCGGTGGAAGTGGCAGCCGCCGGCGCGTTGCAGCTGGGGCTGTGGGGCGGGGCGGGCGAGGGCGACGACCGTGCCCGCCGCGCCCTGGTGCGGGTGCAGGGGTTGCTGGGCGGTGATGCGGTGCAGGTGGGGGTGCGCAGCGGCGGGCGGGGTCCGGCCGAGCAGATCACCCTGCTGCCGTGGGGGGACGAACGGGTTCCTGAGTTCGCCCCGGCAGCCCCCTGGCCAGGTCGCGCCCCCGCCCCTGCCCCGGCCACCGTGCCGGTAACGCTGCTGGCGGTACAACTGCTGGACGCCGCCGGGGTGACCGTCGAGGTGACCGAGCGTGGCGAGGTCAGCAGCGCACCCGCCACCGTGGTGCACGCCGGGCGGATCGGGCCGGTGCTGGCCTGGACGGGGCCGTGGCCGGTGGACGAACGCTGGTGGGACCCGGTAGCCGCGCATCGGGGGGTCCGGGTACAGGTGCTGCTCGGTGCCGGCCCGGGGGTGCCGGCCGAGGAGCGGGTGCTGCTGTTGTGGGGCGCCGGCAGCCGTTGGCGGGTGGAGGGAGTGTACGACTGAGCCCAGGCCGCTCAGCGCTGCTGTTTGCGCGTGGCCCTTCCCACCCCCCCAAGATCAACAGGACTCCAGTGCGTCAACTGACGGTCCCGGCAACCGCCACGTCCTGATGATCATGGGCAACGGGGAGGCTGGCCCGAGCTGCGGCCGGTCCGAGCTGCGGATCGAGACATCACACCGTACGACGCCGGATTTTCAGTGCGTTGTTCGTTCGGGTCGCGGGCAGTCCGTCCGGACCGGTCAGACTCTGCTGGAACTCCTCGCTGAGCTGCACCTCCCACTGCCCGGCGGGCAGGTCCAATGCGGCGAAGACCTCCTGCGGAGTGGGCAGTTGCAGATCGAGGTCAGGGTCGCCCGACGGTGGCCCGGCGTGGCTCACTGCGAGCAGGATCCCACCCGGCGCTACCGCCGCTGCTGCCGCCCGCAGGATGGCGTCGCGGGGAAAGTTGAAGTAGGAGTGCAGGAACTGCGCTGACACCAGGTCGAAGCTTCCCGTCGGGAAGGACTCCCCCAGGTCGCGGCGCTGCCAGTCGATGCGATCGACGACACCCGCATCGGATGCGTGCTCCGCGGCGCGATCCAGGGCGACCTGGGAGATGTCCACACCGGTGACCTGCCAGCCCTGCTGCGCCAACCAGACGGCGTCAGCGCCCTCTCCGCAACCCAGGTCCAACGCTGTGCTCGGTGTCAGCTGGGCCGTCTCGCGCACCAGGACGGGGTTCGGGTTGCCACTCCAGATCCGGTGCTCCCCGGCGTAGCGGGCGTCCCAGAACTGTTCGGCCACCTCGGGCCGCGCACGGTAGGCGGCAACGGCGTGCCGGGTGTCCTCCGCGATGAGGTCGGCGTTCATGGCGGCGGCGGCGTTCAGGCCAGCGGAGGCGGCCCCGATCACCTGAGCACGGAGGTCGGCGACGTTGCCGGCCACCCACACCCCGGCCACGGCGGTGGCCCCGGTGGGATCGGCCGCGACGTAACTGCCGACGGTGTGCCCATTCATATCCATCTCGGTGGTCTCTAGGCCGAGGGTGCTGAGCACGTCCGCGCGCGCGGTGAATCGCGGTGCCACCACCAGGGCCTGACGTGCGACGACCTGCCCGGAGCGCAGCTGGATTCCGCTCAGCTGGTCGTCGGTCACCACGAGAGCGGCGACCTCGCCCTCGATGACGGCAATGCCGCGGGCGACTAACTGCTCCCTCTCATCGGCGCCTACGGGTGCGGCCGTGTGCAGGAACAGGGTCACGTCCGCACTCCACTGCCGAAACAGCAACGCCTGGTGCACACCCATCGGGTTGGTGGCCAGCACCCCAATCGCCTGGTCGCGTACCTCGTAGCCGTGGCAGTAGGGGCAGTGCAGCACGTCGCGTCCCCAGCGCTGCGCCAACCCGGCCACGTCGGGCAGCTCGTCCACCAAACCGGTGGTCACCAACAGGCGTCGAGCCTCGACGCTGCAACCGTCAGCCAACTCCACCCGGAACCCGACGTCGCACCCGCCCACCGGCCGCGCAGAGGTGACCGTGCCGGTGACCACCTCACCGCCATAACCCGCCACCTCTACCCGGCCAGCGGCCAGCAGGTCAGCGGGGTTCATACCCTCCCGGCCCAGGTAGTTGTGCACGTGAGCGGCCGGGGCGTTGCGCGGGAATCCGGCATCGATCACCAGCACCGAGCGGCGTGCGCGCCCCAGGGTCAGCGCCCCGCTGAGCCCGGCGGCACCACCACCGATGACAACGACGTCGTAGGACTTCTGCACTGCGCACTCCTCTGCTCGGGGCACCCCGGTGGCGCCGTAGTGGCGACTGTCCGCCACGTTCCGACAAACTGGCAAGCATCGTTGCTGTTATGGCAAACTAGTCGGTGTGAACGATGAACTGAGCCAGGTGCTCACCGCGGTCGCGCCCCGGTTGCGGGCGTTGCGCCAACGTCGGGAGACGACGCTGGCCGACCTCTCCGCCGCGACCGGCATCTCGGTGAGCACATTGTCGCGACTGGAGTCGGGGCAGCGCCGACCGAACCTGGAGCTGTTGCTACCGCTGGCCCGCGCTCATGGGGTGGCCCTCGACGACCTCATCGGCGCACCGCCCACCGGGGACCCGCGGGTGCACCTGCGCCCGATCAGCCACCGCGGGATGACGATGGTGCCGCTGACCCAACGACCCGGTGGGGTCCAGGCCTACAAGATCGTGATCCCCGTCAGCGCATCCCCGCGCGAATGCGAACCGCAGACCCACGAGGGCTACGAGTGGCTCTACGTGCTCAACGGGCGGCTGCGGCTGGTACTCGGCGAGCAGGACATGGTGCTCGCACCCGGTGAGGCCGCGGAGTTCGACACCCGCACCCCGCACTGGTTCGGCAGCATTGGCGGGGAACCCGTGGAGTTCCTCACCCTGTTCGGCAGGCAGGGCGAACGAGCCCACGTCCGCACCCGGCCAGGCGACGGCAGTTGACGAGCCATACCGCAGAGGGTGGCGGGTTAAGTGCTACCACTCGGGCGGGTAGTTGACGAGTCCGGCCTGGACAGGGCCTGACCCAGCAATTGGCGCCTGGCGCGGGCGGTGGCCTCGGGCACGACGAGTACGCGCTCCCCGTTACCCCCGTGGTGCGGCGGTGATGAGCTCGAGCCGCGGAGCGCCTGCGAATCCGTCGTCGTGAGACGCCAGCGGCAGCTCCAGCCGGATCGCGGCGGCGGCGATCCACCTGTCGCCGTCGTGGACTTTGTCACCCAGCGGGTGCCCGATCTGCCGGCACCCCTCGCGCAGCTCGGCGCAGACGCTGATCATCTCGTCGTCTGGTTGGGCGACGGTGAGTTCGGCGATTCGTCGTTCCAACCGGCGCCGACGCAGCTCTCCCCAGCCGGCGTGCAAGGCCCCGTAGCGCAGCTCCATGACCGTCTGAAACGCAAGCAGGACCGGTCTTGTCCCGATCAGCGCTCGGTAGCGGTCAGCCACTGGATTGGGACGCTGATCGAAGAGCCAGCTAATCACCATCGTATCCACGACCACGCCTACTGGGCGGGCGTCGGTCATGCCTCGGCCAGCGCCTCCTGGAACGCCGTCCACTCATCCTGGGGGACGTCGTCGATGACGAGTCGCTCTCGGGGTGGAAGCGGCTGGGCGCGCCGAAGAGCCTCATCGGGGGGGTAGACCCCGACCCTGGGCCCGTCGGGTTGCTCTGCTATCGACACAGTTCTGAGTGTACGACCGGCCACGTGCTGGGGAAGGGCTGGTGGCTGGCGCTAGAACGAAAGTTTCGCGCCAGGCACCTAGTGAGCTTAGTATCGAACATAAGTTCGATACTAAGGAGTCGACATGGGGTGGGAGAACCCCCCGGTGTCCTGGTCGCAGCTGGAGCGGGTGCTCTCCGGCCGCGCACCGCACCCGCACCCCGGCGACGGAGGTGACAGCCCGGCCTGGTCACGCAAGCGCGGTGCCTACCAGCCACCCCCCACGCCTGCGCCCACCGCGGACCCGGTGCCCTTCGCTGAGTTGCACGCCCACTCCAACTTCAGCTTCCTCGACGGGGCCAGCCAGCCCGAGGAGCTGGTCGAGGAGGCCGCCCGGCTGGGCCTGGAAGCGTTAGCGCTCACCGACCACGACGGCTTCTACGGGGTGGTCCGCTTCGCGGAGGCCGCCCGGGAGCTCAACGTGCGCACCGTGTTCGGCGCCGAGCTGAGCCTGGGCCTTTCCCGCCCGCAGAACGGTGCCGCCGACCCCGAGGGTACCCACCTGCTGGTGCTGGCCCGCGGGCAGGAGGGCTACCGGCGGCTGTCCCGGGCCATCGCCGACGCGCAGCTGGCCGGCGGGGAGAAAGGTCGCCCGGTCTATGACCTGGACGCCCTCACTGCGGCCGGCGGCGGCCACTGGCAGGTGCTCACCGGGTGCCGCAAGGGGGCGGTGCGCCAATCGCTGGTGACGGGAGGTCCGGTGGCGGCGTCGGCGGCGCTGGGGGAGCTGGTCGAGCGGTTCGGTGTCGATCAGGTCACCGTCGAGCTCACCCACCACGGTCTGCCCGACGACGACGAGCGCAACGACGCCCTGGCCACCCTCGCCGCCGCCCACCGCCTGCAGGTGATAGCTAGCACGGCCGCGCACTACGCCACCCCGTCGCGGCATCGACTCGCCGCGGCGATGGCGGCGGTGCGGGCCCGGCGCAGCCTGGATGACGCGGCGGGCTGGCTGCCCCCGGCTGGTGGGGCGCACCTGCGCTCGGGTGCCGAGCTCGCCGCCCGGTTCACCCAGCACCCCTCCGCTGTCCCGCACGCCGCCGCGTTGGGTCGCGAGCTGGCCTTCGACCTGCTCCTGGTGGCCCCGAACCTGCCACCGTTTCCGGTGGGCCCCGGGCACACCGAGGACACCTGGTTGCGGCACCTGACGATGGCCGGTGCCGCGCAGCGCTACGGGCCGGTGGCAGCACACCCCGCGGCGTACGCGCAGCTGGAGAAGGAACTCGCGGTCATCACCCAGCTTGGCTTCCCCGGGTACTTCCTGGTGGTGCACGACATCGTCGCCTTCTGCCGAGCCCAGGACATCCTGTGCCAGGGCCGAGGCTCGGCGGCCAACTCCGCGGTCTGCTACGCCCTGGGCATCACCCCGGTGGACGCGGTGGCCAACGGGTTGCTGTTCGAACGGTTCCTGTCCCCGGAACGCGACGGCCCGCCGGACATCGACGTCGATATCGAGTCCGACCGCCGCGAGGAGGCCATCCAGCACGTCTACACCAAGTACGGCCGCACCCAGGCCGCGCAGGTCGCCAACGTCATCACCTACCGAAGCCGTTCCGCGGTGCGGGACATGGCCAAGGCGCTGGGGTTCTCCCCGGGCCAGCAGGACGCGTGGAGCAAGCAGATCGACCGCTGGGGACCGCTGCGCACCGCCGATCCCGCGGAGCTGGCCGCCCAGGACCACGACATCCCCGTGCCCGTGCTGGTACTCGCCGCCCAGCTGGAGGACTTCCCCCGCCACCTGGGTATCCACTCCGGGGGGATGGTGATCTGCGACCGCCCAGTGGCCGACGTGGTGCCGGTGGAATGGGGGCGGATGCCCGGACGTACCGTGCTGCAGTGGGACAAAGATGACTGCGCCGCAGTAGGTTTGGTGAAGTTCGACCTGCTCGGACTGGGGATGCTCTCGGCGTTGCACTACGCGATCGACCTGGTGGCTGAGCATGAGGGTGTCACCGTCGACCTCGCGCGCCTGGACCTGTCCGAGCCGGCGGTCTACGAGATGCTGCAACGAGCGGACTCCGTCGGAGTGTTCCAGGTGGAATCCCGCGCGCAGATGGCCACCCTGCCCCGCCTGAAGCCCCGGGTGTTCTACGATCTGGTCGTCGAGGTGGCGCTGATCCGTCCCGGGCCCATCCAGGGTGGCTCGGTGCACCCGTTCATCCGCCGCCGCAACGGCCTGGAACCGGTGACCTACGAGCACCCGTCGATGGCGCGTGCCCTGCGCAAGACGTTGGGGGTGCCGCTGTTTCAGGAGCAGCTCATGCAGATCGCGGTGGACGTGGCCGGGTTCACCGGGGCTCAGGCCGACGAGCTGCGCAGGGCGATGGGCTCCAAGCGTTCCCCGGAGAAGATGCAGCGACTGCGGCAGCGCTTCTACGACGGCATGCAGGCGAAGCACGCCATCACCGGGGACACCGCCGACCGGATCTTCGAGAAGCTGTACGCCTTCGCCAACTTCGGCTTCCCGGAAAGCCACTCGCTGAGCTTCGCCTCGTTGGTCTACTACTCAGCGTGGTTCAAGCTGCACTACCCGGCGGCGTTCTGCGCGGCGCTGCTACGCGCCCAACCGATGGGCTTCTACTCCCCGCAGTCATTGGTGGCCGACGCCCGCCGCCACGGGGTCACCGTGCACGGGCCGGACGTGAGCCGCAGCGACGTGCTCGCCACCCTGCACGACGCGGTACCCGGGTGTCCCGAGCAGGCGGTGCGCCTCGGGTTGGCCGCGGTGCGCACGGTGGGCGCGGAGGTGGCCCAGCGCATCACCGCCACCCGGGCGCAGCGCCCCTTCGCCGACCTGCCCGACCTGACCCGGCGGGTAGGACTGTCGGTGGCGCAGACGGAGGCCCTGGCCACGGCAGGGGCGCTGGGTTGCTTCGACCTGACACGGCGGGAGGCGCTGTGGGCGGCGGGGGCGGCCGCGACCGAGCGCAGCGACCGGTTGCCAGGTACCGGGGTGGGTACCGCCGCACCCGCGTTGCCCGGGATGAGCGAGGTGGAGCTGGCGGTGGCCGACGTGTGGGCCACCGGGGTCAGCCCCGACAGCTATCCCACCCAGTTCCTCCGCCCGCAGCTCGCTGCCCTAGGGGTGATACCAGCCGCCGGGTTGCTCGCGGTCGGGGACGGGGATCGGGTGCTGGTCGGGGGAGCGGTCACCCACCGACAGCGCCCTGCCACCGCGGGCGGGGTGACCTTCCTCAACCTGGAGGACGAGACTGGCATGGTGAACGTGGTGTGCTCGCCAGGGCTGTGGGCCCGCTACCGCCGCCTGGTGCGCTCAGCGCCCGCGCTGCTGGTGCGCGGGGTGGTGCAGAATGCCGAGGGGGCGGTGACGGTGGTGGCCGATCACGTACAGCGGATGGACCTGCGGGTGGCATCGAGTTCCCGGGACTTCCGATGACACCGCCTGACCACGACCGCAGTGGTGACGACCAAACCGTCCATGTAGGACTCGATCTCGGTGACACCGTGCACGCCGACGAGGAGTGGACCGCGCTGGCCTACACCGACTGCTCGTTCGTCGATGCCGACCTCAGCGGTCTGCGTACCCACAACGTGGTGTTCACAGGCTGCGATTTCACCGGCACCGACCTACGCCGCTCGGTGCACGCGGCCAGCGCGTTCAGGTCCTGCACCTTCACTCGTACCAGTCTGTGGCACAGCGAGTTCCACCAATGCAGCCTGCTTGGTTCGGTGGTGCTGGACTGCCGCCTACGCCCGCTGGTGCTCGACGAGGTAGACCTCACCTTGGTGTCCCTGGGTGGGTGCGACCTGCGCGAGGTGGACCTGACCGGCTGCCGTCTGCGGGAGACCAATCTGGTGAGCGCCGACCTCCGCAAGGCCGTGCTCCGCGATGCGGATCTGTCGGGCGCGCGCACCGGGGCCCTCAGGTTGGACGGCGCAGACTTGCGGGGAGCCACAGTGGATAGTGGTTTATGGACATCTGCGTCATTAGCGGGAGTCCACATTGAATCGCTACAAGCTCTCGCCTTTGCCGCCGCGCACGGTCTGCAGGTGCATCTCACGGACGGGGCGTAGACCAGTGGCCGTGATCCGTCCGGCCCGGGCTGACGATCTGGCGAGGCTGGGTGAGGTGGAGCGCGCGGCGGGCAGCTCGTTCCGTGACATCGGTATGGGGTGGGTGGCCGATGACGAGCCCCTCACCGTGTCCGACCCGACCGGTTACCAGCAGGACGGTCGGGCCTGGGTCGCAGTCGATGAGCAGGACCGGCCTGCGGCTTACCTGTTGATAGATCGGGTAGACAACGGCGCGCACGTCGAGCAGGTCTCGGTGCACCCCGACCACGCCCGACAAGGTGTCGGCCTCGCACTGATCGACACCGCTGGTATGTGGGCGGTGCGGCACAACCTGGCGGCGCTCACCCTGACGACCTTCAGGGAGGTCCCCTGGAACGCGCCGTACTATGCCCGGGTTGGCTTCAGGGGGTTCCCTTAGCAGCGGAACGAATCTGGTCCCTTCCGCCGCCAGCTATCGCCCACTCCGCTCACGCGGCCGGTGAGCGGAGTGGGCGATGTCCTACGCGCAGAGGTCGTTGCGGGCAAGCCGACGTTGGTTCCTCAAGTCGCTCCGTGGGAGCAGGCCGCGACCCTCGACGAAGTTCTTGCCGACCTCGCGCCAGTCGCGGCCGCTGGAGCACAGGTCGAGAACAACCTCGCGGCGTGGGTCAGCAAAGCACGGGGCCTGGAAGCGACTTGGTCGCAGATTGGCGAAGCCCTCGGGATGACCCGACAGTCGGCATGGGAGCGTTTCTCAGGCGAGGAGTAGGCCCGCTCGTCACTCGACCCCATTCGGCGATCGATCATCCGGGCGGCCGGGCGTAGTAGCGTCTCGGCCATGGCTGGGCTCGTTGTCGCCCCGGGCGGAGGCAAGACGTTCGACTGGCACGGCGCCAGAGTGGCCATCAAGGCGTCAGGGTCCGCCACCATCGGTCAGCTAACGGTGATGGAGAGCACCTATCCTCCCGGGCTGTCCGTCCCCGAGCACCGCCATGACGGCGAGGATGAGCTGTTCTACCTCCTCGATGGCGAGCTGGAAGGTTTCTGCGGCGAGGACCGCTGGACCGCCATACCGGGCTCCTTCGTGCTGGTACCCCGCGACCAACCACACGGGTTTGTCGTGTCGAGTGACACCGCCGCGCGTGCACTGGTCATCGTGGGTCCTCCCCGCCTCGATCAACAGGTGGCCACCACCGGCACCCCGGCTGACGAACCAGAGGCGAGCGAGTAGCCGGTACAGACGGTGGAGCAATCACCGATAGCGGATCGGTAACCGGTCACGTTTCAGCCCCAGTTCTCCAGCTCAGGTGCCGGACCGCGACCGAGCGCCCACGCCATCAACGTTCGCTGATCCGATCGGTGGCTCAGGCCCTCCAGGAGACCGGGGAGCCACCGGTCCACGAGTGCCTGCGGCCACTGCGCTGCGGTGTAGCCGACCCCGAGATCGACGTGGTGGGTCTCGACCTCCCGCCACCGCGCAAACGCCAGGTGCGCGGCTGGCACCTGCCGGCCACCGCCGTCCAGCACGGGCTGGTCCCAGGTCGCCTCCGGAAGGTCAGCGAACGCCCGGTCGACCGCGGCGTCGACACGACGAAGATCTGCCACCAGCTGATCGAGGCCCGCTCGTGCGGCCGCCTCGATGGCCGCGGCACGGCCCGCTGCACCCTGGTCGTACTGCTCCACGACCCGCCCCTGGGCCGCGGCCTCGAGCCGACGCACGACGCTGGCACCGTTGAGGGCCAGGTGCGCCAGCACGTGAGCGACCGTCCAGCCCGGCAACAGGCTGGGTGTCCCGGAAGCGTCCGGCTCCAGTCGCCTCAGGGTCTGATCCAGCCGCGCATGGGACTCCACGCAGGCGGCGATCTCCACCCGAGGTCGAGGCACAACCGGACGCTAACCCCGCGCGGGCCCCGTGACCGCAACGGGGATCGCGACCGGCGGGTGGGTTGCGGTCGACCGCCAGCGGCGGGCAATGATGGCGACTACCAGCCGGCCTTCCTCGTCGCCCGACACGGGCTGGAACGTTAGTCATCCATCGTTCTCGGGTCGCGAACCACCCCGTGCCGCAGAGGATCCACGGCCGGGGCTGTCTTCCCGTCGCCCGCGCTTCTCGCAACCGCTGACGGTGCACGGGCCTGAGGATGCGAAGTTGAGTAGCGAGGACTCGACTTCTTCCCCCTGCTGTCGGAGGGGAGGGGCACGATTAGCGAGAGCGCCCGGATCACCCGGGCCGTTGAGGAGTGACCGTGGCCGAGAAGAAGACAGTTTTCATCGCCTTCGCCAAGGAAGACGAGGGAACTCGCAACCTGTTCACGGGGCAGCGGGTGCACCCAGACACCCCGTTCGAATTCGTCGACATGTCGGTTAAGGAGCCGTACAGCTCCGAGTGGAAGGAGCGGGTGCGCACACGGATTCTGCGTTCGGACGGGGTCATAGCCCTGATCAGCAGCAGCACCCCAAAGGCCACCGGTGAGCTCTGGGAGATCTCCTGCGCGGTCTCGGAGCAGAAGCCGCTACTCGGCATCTGGATTGAGGACGGCTACCGGACCAAGCCGTCGGAGATGGGCTCGGCGCCATGCAGGGGCTGGACGTGGGACAACGTCGCGGGCTTCATCGACGGCCTCTGATGAAGCGCGCGCTCCTCGTCGGTGTCGACGCCTACGACAAATTCGACAACCTCCAAGGCTGCGTAAATGACGTTACCGCTCTGCACCCACTGCTCGCGCGCCATGAAGACGGCACCGTGAACTTTGCTTGCGAAACCTTCGACACGGGCGCGGGACAAGTCACCCGCGACGGTCTGCTCGCGCACGTGAAGCGACTCCTTGCGCCGGGCGCGGACGTGGCCCTCTTCTACTTCGCGGGACACGGAAGCGGCGATGGCGACGTCGCGCTCGTGACCAGCGACGGGACCCGTGACACGCTCGGGGTCACGATGGCGGAGGTGCTCGGGCTCGTCTTGAAGTCGCCAGTACCGGAGATCAACATTGTCCTGGACTGCTGTTTCTCAGGTGGGGCGGGTGCCGTACCGCAACTCGGGTCGATGGGTGCGTTTCTCAAGCCGGGTCTGTCTATCCTCACCGCGAGCCGGGGCGACCAGACCTCAGCAGAGACGCCCGACAGCCGCGGACTGTTCTCCTGGTACCTGTGCGCAGCCTTGGATGGCGGGGCGGCAGACGTCCGAGGCAACGTCGGGCTCGCCGGTATTTGGGCGTACCTCACCGAATCGTTCGGACCCTGGGAGCAGCGCCCAACCCTCAAGGCCAACATCGAACGGGCGCACGTGCTCCGCACCTGCAACCCCTCCGTCAGCGACAGCACGCTCCGCCAACTGGCGTCCTGGTTCTCGACACCCGGGCACGAGTTCCCGCTCGACCCGTCCTACGAGGACACCGCGGGCCTGGAGAACGAAGCCAACGAGGCGGTCTTCAAGCAGCTCCAGAGGTGCTCCTACGTCAAGCTTGTCGAGCCGGTCGACGAGGAATACATGTACTTCGCTGCGATGAACAGCAAGGCCTGTCGACTTACAGCGCTGGGCCGCCACTACCGAAGGCTGTCGGAGGAGGAACTGTTGTGACGATGATCGGCTGCACCGGCCACCAGCAGATGCCCCCCGAGGCCCGCGTGTACGCCGACCGCGAGATGCGGCTCCTGCTCGCGTCAGTTGGAACTTCGATTGTTGGCGTCTCGTCCCTCGCAGCGGGCGCTGACCAAATGTTCGCGCGTGCGGTCCGCGAGCTCGGCGGGCGACTGCACGTCTTCATACCGAGTGACGGCTACGAAAGCACCTTCTCAGAGGCGGAAGATCTTCGCTCGTACCTGCAACTGCTTGCCGAGGCCACGACAGTCGCAACACTTCCGTGCCCGGAACCCTCGGAGGCGGCGTTCTTAGCCGCGGGGAAAGCCGTCGTGGATGAGTGCGACGTCCTGTACGCAGTGTGGGACGGGAAGCCCGCACAAGGTCTCGGCGGGTCAGCAGACGTCGTCAAATATGCGCGCTCGCAAGGAAAGGCCGTTCAAGTCGTCTGGCCAGAGGGTGTATCACGGTGACGCCGGCGTTTGCGGTTTCCGTCCCGCAGGGGAACGACCACCGGACGCTCGACGAGGCAGAGACGGTCAGTCGCGATCTTGTCCGCAGAGGATCGGCCTGCGAGACGGTCGACCGCGCCCGCCGAGAGGTGCGGCGCGCTCCGGCAGACGTTCCCCGTGCGGTGTCGGCGTTCGGGCAGGCCAGCCCGCGCCACTCACGATCACGATTGCCCGTGAATGTCGAATCGCGGATGCTACAACCGGGTGCATGGATGCCTTCGCCCTGCCTGAGTTGTTTGACCGGCTCGACCGTTCGGAGCCAGCGTTCAACCACTTCTTCCGGGCCGCGAGGTCGAGCTTGACGGTCGCCTCGTGGCCGGAGGGGTCGATTGATGACCAGCAGCCGCATGTCGAGGATGAGGTCTATCTTGTTGCTGCTGGTGCCGCTCTGCTGCGAGTCGGTGACGAAGTCCGGCCAGTCGGGCCCGGTTCGGTGATCTACGTGGCCGCGGGTGTAGCACATCACTTTCATGCGATCACCGAGCACCTCCAGGTCCTGGT